>Ga0129306_1000557_pt1 | contig 57720 bp, 51 predicted proteins | sample P827metagenome_FD_94438 | JGI IMG/M metagenome (GOLD analysis project Ga0129306, IMG submission 94438) | Capybara group fecal microbial communities from Wisconsin, USA - P827 metagenome | ecosystem: Host-associated > Mammals > Digestive system > Large intestine > Fecal | place: USA: Wisconsin... | reverse complement strand
TACATTTACCTCTTTCAATACGATTTTTTCTGAGCAAAAAAATCATACTGAGGAATGTATGCTTTTTCAATATTTAATTGAGGTTGCAGGCTCTCAACCTCTCACACAAACTGATGTTGAGCCCTTAATATGGTATTTATAACCTCTTGTTTCATGCCCACGCCATTATCGGAAACACTGACGCAAACATTATCATCAACTCCGTAAACCGAAAGAGTAATTTTACCCTCCCACTCTACATCACGGATACCATAATTAACCGAATTCTCAACTATAGGCTGAAGGATCATTCCAGGAAGATGAACCATAAGCAGTGACTCATCTTCTATTTCCTTTGTAAAATGTATATCACCAGAGAAACGAACATTCAATATATTGATGTAGGTATCAACCAGTTCAATCTCATTCTTCAATGTAACCTCATCATTTTTAGATATGTTATATCTGAAGAATGCGGCCACATCCTGTATATAATCATAAGTTCTATCAGCCTGCTCCATCATGGCCAGCTGTGAACCAGCATTCAGAGTATTGAAAAGGAAATGCGGATTAATCTGAGCCTGCAGATATTTTAGCTGAGCATCCTTAAGGTGGGCTTCCATAAGAATTTCTTTTTCTTTAAGAAGCTGTTCCTTTTCCATACCTTCCTTCAGACGGGTGAGGTATCCAGGGATACTACTAACCATCTGATTAAATGCCTCCGTAACAACTCCAACCTCATCCTTGCCATGAACCTTAACCTGTGGAGCTGACTCAAGCTCACCAGCAGAAACTTTATCCGCCGCATAAGAAAGTTCCTTTAGAGGTTGCGTAATATTTCTTGTTACCAGGATAACCAGCGAAACACTAAATGCAACCATTATGACAAACATGATTATACTGAAGAGCTCCAGGAATGCCACAGCAGATGCCAGCGCTGTATAGCTCTCAGTGTTAGCCCTGAATCTCGAATTATTCAGACTGCTTATATAAGTTTTAATGTAACTATAGATTAGAGTCGACTGATCATAATAATCTTTATACTTCTCAACATTTCTACCACGTTTTGCCTCTATGGTATCAGCCGTCAGAAACAGATAATTCTGAGACATATTATAGATATTTCTCTCCATAAGCTTTAGCTTATTATCTGTAGCCTTATATTCCATGCCTACTAACAGTTTATTATATTCCTGCTCGGCTAAATAGTAATCATTCAGCGAGTCCGTACTTTTGGTGTTCAGATATTCAGCCATGCTGCTCTGAACCTTATCCAGAGAATCCTCCAGTTCGTTAAGGGTTACATTTCCTACATAAATCTCATCCATCTGCTTTGTGAAAAGATTCAGATTGTAGTATAAGATGACATTTACTATAAGGATTAGCAGCATTATACCGCCAACCAGAAGTGACAGCTTAAACCTGATTGGCATATTTGCAAAGACTTTATTCATCTTTCTTTGCATCGCCGTCACCTCCTTCCCCACTAAACGAGTCAAGAGTTTCTTTTGTAGCCAGCTGGGTATCGATGATATAAATCTCACTAACGTATCCAGACTGTTTATATTCATTCACAGCCTCAACACTTTTTTTACCCATCTGATTTGTATCGACAACTATAGAGGATTTAATAATATCCTTCTCGATAGCCGACCTGATAGTAGGGGAAATGTAATAACCAAAAATCTCCACCTCTCCTACCTTGTTATAATCAACCACTGTCTGATATACGCAGGTAGTATTTGTTTCACTAAGGCAGATGATGACATCTGGAATATCCTTTGCATCCTCTCCCACAAAGATATCGCGTATCTCCTCCTCAGCAGCATAGTCTTTATTACTATTTACAATCTGACTATTAAGCGAAATAACATCCGACAGATTTCTTTTTTCTATAGCTTCATTTATTGCTGTAAAGATGATGGACTGACTGTTTGAATTAAGGGACTCATCCATAAGAACAAGCACGTCACAATCACTTATACCGTTTTCCTTAACATAGGCCGCCAGTTGCTCTCCGTATTCCTTTCCCAGATTATAACTGCTGACTCCAATATAGCTGACACGTTTGCTGTCAGTCATATCGTCAGAAATAGTTACTACTGGAATACCTTCATCAGTAGCCTTCTGAATAAGCTCAACGGTTTCGTCGCTCTCATCTCCATCAAGGATAATGCCATCTACATCGGAACTTATTGCAATCCTAAGCAGGTCCTGCTTACTGAGGTCTGCATCAAGGTCTTCACCCAGAAGTTCAATATATGCATTGTTCGCCTCAGCCTCTTCCTGTGCACCAGCATAAACACTTCTCCAGAAATCAGTATCTCTTTCATCAGTGATCATTACATAATAGTTGTCATAGGTTTTAATATCACCTGTATCCAAAAGTGACTGAGTACTTTTTATCCTCATAAAAAAGAAAACGATACTGAAAGCAACTGTAAAAATCAGCAGTGTACCGAGCACTACCGTTGCTATCAGTATCTTCTTATTTCCTTTTTTCTCTTTTTTATCCATGTCTTTCCTTAATAATCAGGACCTGGACCTGGCCTTAATCTGTAAGGGATCTATAAACAGAAACATGGTCATAAATTGCCCTCCAGGAACTGAATGCATTTCCTGTAACACAGATATACTTCTTACCATTATCTGCTTCGTAATAGCTGGCCGCACAACATCCGGATTCATTTACAAATCCAGTCTTAGCAGCTATAACGTCACCGTCCATATCCTTATCTTCTATCTTACGAAGGAACCAGTTGGATACTTCTATAGGCTTCTTATCCTCTTCAGGTACATCCTCCTCGGAAGTTCCTTCCTCTGTTGTATCACTATAAATGAATGTGGCATCTGTTGAATAAGTTCTGCATGAAAGTACATCGCGAAGAAGGTCATCCTGAACAGCTACACCAAGTATAACTGCCATATCCTTCATAGTACAATGAAGATCAGGATCATAAATACCAACTACATTTGTAAAATGAGCTGTCTCAGAAAGGCCAAGCTCTTCTACCTTTTTGTTCATAGCCTCAACAAAAGCTTCCTGTGAACCACAGCAGTATTCCGCAAGACCAAGAGCCGCATCTGCACCTGATGGAAGAATTGTTCCATAGAGCAGGTCTCTAACTGTAACTTCACTATTAGGTGTAAAACCAACTGCGCTACAATCATTCTTTCTAACATAGTCAGTTATCTCAGCAGAAACAGTAAACTTATCTGCCAACGTTGTCTCATCTATATAATCTCTTGCTGTAAGAACAGTAAGGATTTTTGTCATTGATGCAGGACTGACAACCTGTTCACAACTTCTTTCTGCCACAATAGTATCTGAATCCAAATCTACAAGTATCATGTAAGTACTTGTAAGCTGCTGTGTTTTTATAGGATCTCCAGGAGTACTGAAATTGATGGAACCATCTACTGAATCAAGTGTCAGTGAAACACTATCCCAGGCACTTCCGCCTTCTCCATCCTCCTCATTTGATGTATCATTTCCAGCACTGTTGGCAATGATCTCATCAAACTTATTCATATCTGCAGCCGCAAGATGCATTGTACTGTCAGTCATCTGTGGATCGTAGATTTTCTTATCTGCCATCCAGCTGTCAGGGTCTATTCCGGCAGCATCACCATTAGGTACAGGTTCCTGTTCGGTTGCTGTATCTACTTCCTCATCCGAACTCACCTCAGCTACATCAAGTACATCATCCTTACCCAGACTTTCATCCTTGTTCTGGCCCATAATACCAAAGAATATAATAATAAGCAGAATTACAAGCAGGATTGCCACGAGAACAACCATGACTCTGAGAAAACCCACAACTGCTTTTCTATCATTTGCGTTATTACTCATAATTTCTCCAATTGATAAATAGAAATTCCCCAAAATCCATTTATACTTCTAACCTATCAAAAAGCCACAGAAAATTCTATCATAAAAAGAAGTAATGGTCAAAAACTCTTTTATTCAACGCCATAATCATTTTGACCTCTGTAAAATAATAAGGTATATTTATTTTATGAATAAGAATTATTTTAAATCTAAATTTCCATCAGGGTATTCGGCACTTCATATACCGAAAGATATCTTCGCCGGTATAATTGTCGCCCTGGTTTCTATCCCTATTTCAATGGGATATGCACAGATAGCAGGACTGCCTATGATCTACGGACTGTATGGCTCCATCCTGCCTATTCTTGTTTTCGGAATCATTACCACTTCTTATGACTTTGTTTTCGGAGTAGATGCAGCTCCAGCCGCACTTACCGGCACAACCATTATTTCCCTTGATATTGTAAAGGAATCCAAGGAAGCTATAAATGCAATTCCAGTACTTACACTACTCGTTGCACTCTGGCTGCTACTATTCTACTTCCTGAAAGCAGGACGTGCTGTTAAATACATTTCCGTTCCAGTTATGGGGGGTTTTATAACCGGCATTTGTCTTGAGATTATCTCCATGCAAATTCCTAAGCTTTGGGGAGGAACTCCAGGAACCGGAGAGCTTCCACATCTTATCATTCATATGGTGAAGGAAATCCCATCCTTTAATGGACTTTCATTCATTCTCGGTATTTCAACTATCTTGATAATCATCCTGTTTAGAAAGCTGGTTCCAAAGCTGCCTATGTCAGTTATCCTTTTGGTTATTGGTGGAATACTAAATGTAAAGCTTGGCCTTGAGGAAAAAGGAGTAAAACTTCTTCCTGCAACAGAAAGCGGTCTTCCACTTCCAAAGCTGCTGCATATTGATTTTTCCATACTTCCGAACTTAGGTTTCTCAGCTCTGACAATAGCGCTGGTCATCATGTCCGAAACCATGCTGGCTTCCAGGTCAAATGCCATCGAAGACGGTTATGATCTAAACACTGAACGCGAGGTACTGGCATACAGTCTTGCAAACTTCGTATCAGGAGTTTTCGGATGCTGTCCTGTAAATGCCAGCGTTTCTAGAACAACTATAGTAAGACAATTCGGCGGACGTTCTCAGATAACAAGCATTGCAGCATGCATTTCCATGGTTATTATTCTGCTGTTCTGTACTGACTTTATTCCGCTACTACCAGTTCCAATACTGACCGCGATCATCATAGCCGCATTGCTATCCGCCTGCGAATTTGAACTAGCACATAGACTTCATAAAAACAGCAAGCAGGATTTTGTGATCTTCATTTCCGCTATGATAGGCGTTTTGTTCTTCGGAACAATGTACGGCGTTATAATTGGAATGACACTTTCATTCATTGTTGTCATCAGAGAGGCTGTATCTCCACCAAGAACTTATATAGGTGTGAGACCAGGACACGAAGGCTTCTACTCCATGAAGGCTCATGATGATGCAAGAGCAATCCAGGGAATTGTAATGTACCGTTTTGGTGGCAACCTGTTCTTCGCCAATATAGATACTTTTATAGAAGACCTGGAAGATGCATTCGATGAAAATACACGTGTTATAATCATCAATGCCAGCGGAATAAACAACGTTGATATCACCGCTGCTGATAGACTTGTGGCTTTAAGTAAAAGCCTGAAGAAACGTAATATCCGCTTCTTTATAACTGAAAATGACGGTATTGTAAATGACGAGCTGAAAAGATATGGTGCTGGTGACCTGATAGAATCTGGCGTCATTCAAAAGGAGTTCGAAGATGTATTCGATATAATTAACTTACATGCTCCTTTCACCCTCGTGGAAGACGAAAAGTAAAACCAATATTAAATTCAAATAAAAAAGGCCGAAAATGAAAATAGATATATTATGTGTTGGAAAAATCAAAGAAAAGTTTTACCGGGATGCAATCGATGAATATAGCAAACGACTCAGTCGCTACTGCACACTCAACGTGATAGAAGTTGCTGATGAAAAAACTCCTGATAATGCAAGTGATAATGTTACAATGCAGATACTTGCCAAGGAAGCTGACCGTATTTCCAAATACATTCCAGACAGCACAGGAACCGGAACTGATACCTATGTAATAACTCTTGAAATAAAAGGAAAAAGGCTTACCAGCGAAGAGCTGGCAAGCCATATTGAAAACCTTGGTATTGACGGGATAAGTCATATAATATTCATTATCGGAGGTTCTCTTGGTTTACATAATTCCATAACCTCTAAGGCTGATTATCATCTCAGCTTCTCAAATATGACATTTCCACATCAGCTTATGCGCGTCATTCTGTTGGAGCAGATTTACCGTTCCTACAGAATTATAAATAATGAACCTTACCATAAATAAATCTTTAGAAAGAATCCTTCTTATTCTCTTCCATCCCAGCAGTATGTACAAAGCTGTTCTTTGTCCATTCCAGTTGCTGCTATCATATCATCCAGACGGTTAAACTTAAGAGATGTAAAGTTTAGCTTCTGTCTGATCTTTTCAAGCATCAGATGGTATCTATCCGAATCAGGATTAGCGTAGTCATCAAGTATAGTTCTATCAACCTGCTCTCCCTCTTCTTCAGCAATAACTCTTCTGGCTATAAGCTCCATATCACTGTTCGATCTGGAGAAGTTTATGTACTTACATCCAAACAGAAGTGGTGGACATGCTGGTCTAATATGAACTTCCTTTGCTCCACTATCATAAAGGAACTCAGTTGTCTCACGAAGCTGTGTTCCACGAACAATTGAGTCATCAATGAGAAGAAGTTTCTTTCCATCTATCAGCTCATGTACAGGAATAAGCTTCATCTTAGCAATTAAGTTTCTCTTATTTTGATGTGTAGGCATAAATGAACGTGGCCAGGTTGGTGTGTACTTAACAAATGGTCTTGAGAAAGGAACTCCTGACTCGTTCGCATAACCCATAGCATGTGCTGTACCAGAATCAGGTACACCAGCAACTGCATCTATATCATCTTTTCCGTATCCATCTCTCTTTGCAAGAGCTGCACCACAGTTGTAACGCATTTCCTCAACTGAAATGCCTTCATAACGTGATGATGGATATCCATAATATACCCAAAGGAATGTACAAATACGAAGCTTCTCGCCTGGCTTCTCCATAACAGTTACTGCCTCTGGTGTCATTACATCTATCTCACCAGGTCCAAGTTCTTTGAAATCCTTATATCCGAGATTCAGATATGAGAAGGACTCAAACGCTGCACAGAAACCTTCATCTTCTTTATATCCAATTACTATAGGAGTACGACCATACTTATCTCTTGCCAGGTAAATAGCATCCTGTGTAAGTAAAAGTATCGTCATGGATCCATCTATAGAATCCTGGGCGTATTTTATACCTTCAATAAGGTTATCCTTCTGATTAATAAGCGCCGCTGTAAGCTCTGTCTTATTAACTTCTCCGGTACTCATCATCTGGAAATGTGAGCCACCGTTTTTGAATACATTTGCTATCAGTTCGTCAGAATTGTTTATCTTTCCAACACAAGCTAATGCATATGTACCGTGATGTGAACGAACTAAGAGTGGCTGTGGATCATAATCGGAAATACAACCAATTCCCAGGTTACCTTCCATCTCATGAACGTCCTTACCAAACTTACTTCTGAATGGTGCATTTTCGATATTATGAATAGCTCTGTTAAAGCCGTCTCTTCCATGTACTACCATTCCTGCACGTCTGGTTCCCAGATGTGAATGATAGTCTGTTCCGTAGAACAGATCGAAAACCGAATCACCTTTTAATGCTGTTGCAAAAAATCCACCCATTTTTAAACTCCTGTTTTATCTTTTTCCTTGTTGCTTTAAAGCCTATTTACCAGCTTCTACAACTGCATCAGCAAGAGCTTCAATATTAGGTATGTCGCTTTCCTTCATGGTACTCTTAATAGTAACTACAGGATCCAGAACCTGAACATTCTTCCAGTTCTCGGCTATTGCCTTAGCTGTTCTGGCTGCACTTGGGGCCCAAGTACCATTTTCAAGGATAAATACCTTACGATTCTGGTAGGTCTTAACTGTGAGGTGATTCAGGAAATCATGCATTGGAAGGAAAATGCCTCCGTCATAACTTGATGAACAGATAACCATTCTATCGTATCTGAATGCATCTTCTACACACTCTGCCATATCCTCTCTACAAATATCAGATATAGCAACCTTTTCGCCTCTTGCCTCCAGCATCTCTGCAAGCTTCTTAGCTGCTTTAGCTGTATTACCATGGATAGATGCATAAGCCACAAATACACCGTGTGTCTCTGGCTCATAGCTGCTCCATGTATTATATGTATCTATATAGTAGCTGAGCTCATCTCCTGGCATTGGAAGTACTGGTCCATGAAGCGGAAGTATTTTCTCAATATCCAGATTAGCTGCCTTCTTAAGAAGGTTCTGAACCATTGCTCCATACTTGCCAACTATACCGAAGTAGTATCTTCTAGCCTCACATGCCCATCCTTCAGGATCATCGAAGTCAAGTGCTCCGAACTTTCCAAATCCATCTGCTGAGAAGAATACCTTCTCGCTGGCTTCGTAGGTCATCATAACCTCTGGCCAATGGATCATTGGAGCCATAATGAACTGAAGAGAATGAGTTCCGAGGGAGAGGACATCTCCCTCCTTAGCTTCTATTTTTCTATCATCAAGGTCTATTCCGTCAAAGAACTGACCCATCATGACAAATGCCTTCGCTGAAGCAACAATCTTTGCATCAGGATATTCGTTGATGATCACACCAAAGCTTCCCGAATGATCTGGTTCCATATGCTGTACTACGATGTAGTCAAGCTGTCTGTCCCCAAGTGCCTCTTTTACATTTGCCAGCCACTCTTCTGTCTTGGATGCATCTACTGTATCCATAAGAGCAGTCTTTTCATCTAAAATGATATATGAATTGTAAGACATTCCTTCTGGAACATCGTACTGTCCTTCAAAAAGATCAATATCATGATCATCTACACCAACGTATTTTATAGCGTCTGTAACGTTTGATACCATAATTCGTAACCTCCTCCAGTAAAGTCAAAATCGGGTGCTTTCAAAAACGAAAACACCCTTTAAATTTACTATAAACTCAATCTAATGGCAACTTTAAATTTCTTATATTTATGTAAAAAATACGGTCACTTTATTATATAAAGTTGTGCACTTTGTTAACTGATAGAAACGACCTTATAATCTTTATCTTCTATAGTTTTTGTGAATACCTCATCGGAAATATCAGCAGTAAGACTAACAATAGCTGTTCCAGCCTCATGGCTTACCTCTGCTGACTCCACTCCGTCCAGTCCTTCAAGAGCCTTCTTAACCGTTGCCTCACAATGTGGACACATCATACCTTCAATATTAATTGTCTTTTTCATGTTCGTTCCATTTTCTCCTTTATCATTTGTATTATCTTCTTGTGCATCAAAATTTAAAATCTTTCTATTTTCTTCTTCAACATTCTTTAGTAGTTTTGCAGCGGTTTCCAGTTTCTTTGAAGTGATCACACGTTCTATCTCGTCCTTGATTCTGCCATCCTTTAGATATCCTGGGACTTTGTCATTTTTACCCTCATATGGTTTAACAAGATTAAGCCGTAGTGCATTGAGACAAACAAACACGCTGGAACATGCCATGGCTGCCGCTCCATACATAGGCTTTAGCGCTATACCATATAATCCCATGGCTAAAGGAATGCATATGACATTATAGAAGAAAGCCCAGAATAAATTCTGATGGATATTCCTTATGGTAGCACGGCTCATTCTTATAGCCGCCACAGCATCTCTTATACTGTTCTTAACTAGTACAATGTCTGCCGCATCCACAGCAACATCAGTGCCTGCACCGATTGCAAGACCCGAATCCGCACGGGTAAGAGCAACTGCATCATTAATACCATCTCCAACCATTGCAACCTTAAGACTCTTTTTGTCGGTTAACATAATTTCTTGAAGTCTTTTGATTATTTCTTCCTTTTCTGCTGGCATTACGCCTGCAACCACTTCATTTACGCCAACTTCATCTGCTATAACCTTTGCAGTGGTATAATTGTCACCAGTTAACATAATACTATATATACCCATGGCGGATAATTCTTCAATAGCCTGCTTACTATCCTCTTTTATCTGATCAGCTACTGCTATAATTCCAAGAAAGGTGTTTCCGACCATAAATAGAAGGGGAGTTTTTCCTTCTTCTGAAAGCCTTTCTACCTGACGTTCTATAACCTCAGCATAAGAATTTTTTTCTGATAAGTAATTTGAAAAAGCATTCTGGCTGATTATGGAACTGCTACTTCCACCCTGAATGATAGAACCACTCTTTATTTCAATTCCATCAAGATCATAGTCTTCAGTAACGCTCGCTTTTACACCCGAGCCTGTTATCACTTCAAAACCTTCAAGTTTTATTTTTTCATTTGCCTTCTTCTTTTCTTCGGCATATCGTACAATTGCGCCTGACAGAGGATGCTCTGACATTTTTTCAAGAGCATATGCAACTTCAATTAGTTGATTTTCTGTAATTCCATCAGCTGGTACCACATCCGTCACACCAGGTTCGCCACTTGTAATGGTTCCTGTTTTATCCAGAACGACCGCTCCCACTCTTCCAGCAATCTCCATTGCCTCAGCGGTCTTATAAAGAATACCATTCTTTGCACCCATTCCATTACCAACCATTATAGCCACAGGCGTTGCAAGTCCAAGTGCACATGGACAGCTGATTACTAAAACTGATATAGCTCGTGCGATTGCATATGTTGCTGTTTGGCCTGCTATCATCCAGCCTATGAATGTCAGAAGAGCAAGTCCCATAACTACTGGAACAAAAACAGAAGAAACTTTATCAGCAATTCTTGCAAGCGGAGCCTTCGTGGCAGCCGCATCACTTACCATCTGTATTATCTGCGAAAGTGTTGTATCCTCTCCTACACGAGTAGCCTTACATTTAAGGAAGCCATTTGTATTTATGGTACCTGCTGATACTGTATCACCTTCCTGCTTATCTACTGGAACACTCTCTCCCGTGAGCGCTGCTTCATTTATTGCAGAACTTCCTTCTATTATTTCTCCATCCACAGGAACTATATCTCCTGCACGGAGAATATAGATATCGCCCACCTTTACTTCATCTATATCAACAACTACTTCTTCCGGAGAAATATTCTCCGCATTTACTCCTCGAAGAATAGTTGCCTTCTTAGGTGAAAGCGATAATAAACTCTTTAATGCGTCCGTAGTCTTTCCTTTGGATTTAGCTTCAAGAAGCTTTCCTATTGTAATAAGAGTAGGAATCATAGCCGCAGATTCAAAGTACAGGTTCATGGAATACTTCATAACAGTATCCATATCGCCCTTTGATGAGGCACTAATCATAAGTATTAATTCCACTAAACTGTATCCAAAGGATGCTGTACTTCCGAGAGCAACCAATGTATCCATATTTGGGGCACCTGCGAATAAGGATCTGAAACCACTTATAAAGAACTTCTTATTAAAGATCATAACTATAATAGCCAGTATCATTTCAAATACAGCCAGCACAACATGATTCTCAAAAGCAGGTATAAGAACCGGCCAGCCAAGCATCATATGTCCCATAGAAAAATACATCAGAACAAGAAGTACAACAACTGAACTTATAAGTCTCTTTCTAAGTATAGGAGTTTCCTTATCCTCCAGAAGATCTTCAACACTATCTTCATCAATATTAAAAAGAGAAGCACCATATCCAGCCTTCTCTACTGCTTCAATTATATCTTTATCACTTGCAGTTCCTTCAACTCCCATAGAGTTTGTTAGGAGACTAACCGCACAACTCTCTACTCCGTCAACACCACTTACAGCCTTCTCAACTCTGGCCTGACAAGCAGCACAGCTCATGCCCGTAACTTCAAACTTTCTCATATCAAAAACCTTCAGTTAAATTTATCTAACTCAGTATATTCCTTAAACAAAAAAGTGTCAACCTTCTACCGGTCAACACTTTCCGTCTAAACCATTACATTCAGTACATTTCTCAGTACTTTCATTTCGATATGTTTTTCATCACCAAGGTATTCGCCATCACCATGAAGTACCATCGGGCGATCTGCGTCAAATACAAGGTATTCAACATCCTTTAACAAGAATCCCTTCTTACCTACATGCTTAGCCTTCATGAGTACCGGCAGCATAAAGAAGGTTCTCCACTTTGGAATACCAGAAACCGAACATATAGAAAGAAGTCCATCATCAGCCTTTGCACCAGGATTCATTGGAACTCCACCACCTTCATCAGGGAAGTTCATTGCAGCAAGGAAAATCAGATCCTTAAAGCTGAGTGACTGTTCTCCGCCCTCTTCGTTCCTGAGTTTCATCCAAACCTTTACCTTATATGTTTCCATAGAGAAAAGAGTTTGAATTGTCAGGAAGATGTAAGCAAAACGTCCAATCCTAAACTTGTTAAGAAATCCCTTAACCTTTGAATTGATCATTTTCTTACAAACTATAGCATCCAGTCCAATGCCAGAGCTGATACCAAAAAGCCTCTTATATCCACTCTCTGTTGTCACTTCACCAAGATCAATTGTCATACCTCTTGTTGAAGAAAGCATTTTATCAAGAGCCTCATCTGTATTCTTAGGAATACCAAGACCTCTGGCGAAGTCATTTCCTGAACCTGTAGGAATAACTCCAAATCTTATTCTTTCAAAATCTGTAATACCATTTAAAACTTCACTTATAGTTCCATCACCACCGACAACCACCAGGCGAATGTCATCATCATCCATCTCTGAAATTCTGGCTGCCAGCTCCGATGCATGCCCACCATACTTTGTAACGTAGGCCTTATACTCAATATCTTTTTGTTTTAAAAGGAAATGCACTCTGTTCCATGTCTTCTTTGCATTTCCACTGCCCCCTGTATAATTTACTATGAAATAATACATTATAAAATCTCCATTACATGGTTTTTAAGTAAAGCCTCACTCTACTTATAATAGTCCAGATGATACAGTTTGCTGAGATGCATCAGGTATTCAGAAATACAATCTAATGCAGTAACCAGACCTTCAGCTATAAATACATCTGGCAATCCTTCATCATCATTATAGAATTCAGGAAAGATAATTGTCATATCAACCAATGCAGTTGTAGATTCATTATCAACGAAATCTTTAAGAGCCTCATCAAATCTTTTTACAATTCCATAATACTCAGAATGACTAACGGCTCTGTTTCCCTTTATGATCTTGGTATAATACTTAATTCCTTCAGTATAACCACGCTTTTCAGAATAAGTTTCAATCGCCTTTTCAATGTTAAATAACTCGTTTGCCATTTCCTCATACTCCTATTATTATTTCTTAAAATCACAATAAATATCATACCTCATTAAGCCAATTTCGACAATAGCAAAAGTAGACAATTTCTAACATTTATCGTATAATCATACTAATTTTGTTAAGGAGGTTTTAAAGTATGTTTGACAGAGCGACTTTAAAAGAACGCGGCAAAGTTGCGTACAAGAAGAACTACTGGATGGCAGTTCTGGTAGCACTTATTCTTACTTGGGCAGCTGGAAGCGGCAGTGTGAACACTAGTTCATTTAGAAACATTGGTAACAATTCATCAAGTACAAGTTATAATAGCTATAACTATGATGATGACGATTTTGATTTCGATTTTGATGATTTTGATGATCATGGTGATAATGCCAGTGATGAAATGCTATTTGGAATGCTCGGAGCTATTACAGGTATAGTTATTGTTGTAGCTCTTATAATCTGGGCATTCGCACTTGCATTCACTTTTTTTATCAGAAATCCTATAGCAGTTGGATGTAAACGATGGTTCACCTTGAACTCGTTTGATAACCCGAGATTCAACGAGGTTGGTTTTGCTTTTAAGAAGGGCCAGTATATGAGCATTGTAAAGGTTATGTTTATGAAAGACCTTTTCATTTTCCTCTGGTCACTTCTCTTCATCATTCCTGGTATCATTAAGTCTTATGAATACTACATGGTAGATTATATCCTCACAGAGGATCCTACTATTGATTACAAGGATGCACTTGAAATGAGTAAGAGAATGATGGATGGAAATAAGTGGGCAACGTTTGTACTTGAGCTTTCCTTCATCGGATGGATTCTTCTCAGCATTCTTACATGTGGAATTCTTTCAATCTTTATGGTTAATCCATATATGTATGCTACAGAGTCAGAGCTCTTCCTCGAGCTTAGAACTCGTTACTTTGGACCAGATAAGCCATACTTCACACCTAACTTCGCAGGTGGTTATGGAAACGCTGGCTACAACGCAGGTGGTTACAATGCTGGTGGTTACCAGGCTTCATATGCTCCACAGCAGCCATATACACCACAGCAGGCTTATACTCCACAGGCTCAGGATCCATATGTGCAGACTCAAAATCCTGCTGACCCATACGCTCAGCAGCCACAGACTCCTGCTGACCCATACGCTCAGCAGCCACAGGATCCTGCCGATCCTTACGCTCAGCAGCCACAGGATCCAAATCCATACTATGGACAGGAACCAGCTGATCCATATGGACAACAGCCAAACAATAACAACGATACACCTTATGGTATCTAACTAAATCATAAAGCAAGAACCCGCCATCACGGCGGGTTCTTTTATTTTGGTTATAAGTATTTATTTTGTACCGAAAATTCTATCTCCGGCATCTCCAAGTCCTGGACAAATATAAGCATTTTCGTTCAGGCATCTATCTACATTTCCAATATATATCTCAATATCAGGATGAGCCTCAGCCAGTCTCTTAATTCCTTCAGGAGCAGCGATGATGCAAAGGAACTTAATATTTTTACCACCGCTCTTCTTTATGAAATCAACAGCAGCTACTGCTGAACCACCAGTTGCAAGCATTGGATCAAGTACTGCTATAAGTCTCTGATCAATTGGATCTGGAAGCTTACAATAATACTCATGTGGCTCATGTGTTTCAGGATCTCTGTAAAGTCCTACATGACCAACCTTTGCAGTTGGAACCAGTGCTGTAATACCATTTACCATTCCAAGTCCAGCTCTAAGGATAGGAACGATTGCAAGGTTCTTACCATCTATCATTGGTGAATTACATTTCTCTATAGGAGTCTCTACTTCAACATCCTTAAGAGGAAGGTCCTTAAATGCCTCAAATGCCTCCAGCATGGCTATCTCTTCAACCAGCTTACGAAACTCATTAGTACCTGTGTTCTTGTCTCTCAGACGTGAAATCTTGTGCTTTATAAGCGGATGTTTCATCTCTGTAACATTAGCATAATCCTTGTACATATATATCTCCTATCCGACTCTTTGGTGAGCCTAATCATTATTAAAAACTCCATAATAATTATAACTACTAAGATGCAATTATTCAACTCAAATGAACCACCAAAAGAATCGAATAGAAAGAGATAACCTTCACTACTCAGTAATAAGTGAGTAAGCAGAAATTTTACGTATCCTTCCAGAAATAAACCAGATGATAACGAATGAAACAATTAATCCAAATAGGACTGAAACAATGATCATCCAAGGGAACATAACCATGTTGGACCTCATAATACCTATAGCCGAAAGAAGTGTTGCAAGTATGGCATTCGACCACTTGTAACCCATCAAAGATCCTGCAAGTGCACCTATAAATATTTGTGGCATCATAGACAGAACAAGTTCTGTTCTTAGCTGATCACTTGAAAAACCTATAGCCTTCTTTATTCCAATTTCTTGTTGTTTCTTAATTATGGTGGTTTTGACTAATAAGTTAAGGGATAGAACTATAACAAAGATACTTATTAATACCATAACACCTACCATTATTGACGCTATAGCTATTATTGAATTATCACCACTTTTCAATGTTTCAATAGCATTTCCATAACTAATCAGTTTATCACCATACATACTTTGAGCATCATCAACAAGCCTTTTAGTGTTTTCTAAAGAATGATTCTTTACAAATACTCCAATTGATGTTTTTACTGGCTTGTAACCTAAATGCTCTATTCCTTCAGAAGTAATGGATAAATCCATACCGTTATTTGCACCAGATTGTTCAAATCCTGTAATCAGATATTTTCTCTCCTTTTGGCCGTAAGAAACGTTAACCTCATCGCCTATATCTACACCAAGAGTTTTAGCAAGACTACCACCTAAAACTATTTCATTATCATACTTTGGGCATCTTCCTTCATATACATTAATCTCTCCTATATCAGAAAAATCATCTGTTATTGTGGCCTGTACAGAATATCCTTCAACTGTAACAGATACCGCATCCATCCACCATACTGATTCAACATATGGTAGCTCTGCTATCTCATCAATGACATTCATATCCTCACTAAATCTAAGATCCACATCAGTACCTATAAGATTAACCATACGGTAAAGATATGATGAATTATAAACACAGTTGTATGCCAGAAATGCTGAAAACGTAGTTACTATTCCTATAGAAAGCATAACAACGATAAGTATAATGTTTTGTTTTGTATTACTTAGAACTGACTTAAGTGCCATGATCCAGATAAGTGGACCATGTGTTGTTTCTATAGGAGCATGATTCTTTTTAAAACTATGAGTATTAATTCCAAATCTCAGGGCAACTACAGGATCAAGCTTACCTATCATTTTTGTACTACGGATTGAAACCAGTATTACCGTTCCAACAATAAGAATACATGTAATAAGAAATGAAACTAGGTCAAATGAAATCACCCACTGCACGCCGCTAAAACTTCTCATCATTTTTTCAAATGGTAAAAGAATAACATAAGATAATACAACACCAGAAATCACAGCTAAAAATGTAGTGAGTGTAAATTCGATTACCATAGAGGCTCTTATCTGTCTGGAAGTATATCCCAATGATTTTAGGGCTCCTATATTAACAATGTTCTGCTCTATGCTATTTGAAACTCTGAAATAAATAATGATCATAGATATAACAGTTATAATAATGGCAAATGCCGCCAACATAGCAGCAATCATATTCTCCATGTATGTGAGGTCTGTTATAACAAGATCAGCACCTATAGCAAAAGCAAGTATTTCATGTTCACTGAATGATTTAGTGAGCTTACCTGTAGCATCCTGTAAATCGTAGCCAGGAACTGTCTTCATATAGAAAGTAGTCTTGGAATACTCTAGCGTATCAGTCTGCATATCATTATTTTTCTGAGCCTCAAGAAGTTTACTCTCTTTTTCAGTCTTCAATTCGTTATATAAGGAAGGAGAGATATAGGTCACTCCTGTCTCGCTTGAGATCAGACTTTCATAAATACCTGCAACCTGAAATGTGTAATATCTGTCACCCATTTTGACATCTATACTTTCACCTAAATCTGCCTTAATATAATTAGTATTAATGTAATAAGATACATATAAAGGATTATCGAACTCTTCTTCTGAAAGCTCTACAAAATGTGGAGCTTCTATTTCTCCCCATTCTCCATATGGAAGAAAAGCAAGATTAAACGAAGAAAGATCATATATATTCTTTGAGTCCTCTTCAGAACCGGCCTTCGTCATTTCAAAGCTTTCTACTACAGGATTTTGTTTCTCATATGATTCTATAAATTCAGAATTAGAAATAATTTCCTCTATCTTAGCCTTATCCTCTGGCCTAAGGGTGCTTTCTACCACAACGTCTGCAAAATTGTACTGGTCCTTCTTAGATTCATGAAGGCCATTATAACCATGAAAAATTGCCAGACCTGTGTGGAGCATTACCGTTGCCAGAACCATGATCAGGAAAAAAGTGATCATATGGGATAGGTCGTTTTTGAAGTTTGATTTTATTAACTTAGTTAACATAATATTTTATCCTTATTTATTGCCTTAGCTTAACGCTGCCTGCTGGTCGCTTTCGCTCCTTTGTGCCATATCGACAAAGTCGATATGCAAAACTTGCTTTTCAGCAAGTTTTGGTTCTGCTACGCAGAACGCATCCTCACTTTCGTTCGGACCCTGGGAGCCCTCGGCTCTTCGAGCCGTATCCCAGAGCTTCACCAACCCATCTCTCCTAAAAATTTTCTTAGTTTCTCGTGGCGGGCAGGGTCTTTGGTTACGTACGGACCAAGATCACATTCTCCGCAGATAGCACCATCGCGAAGATATATGATGCGGTTTCCGCGACGAGCTGATTTCATGTCATGAGTTACCATTACGATGCTCTGACCTGAACGGTTGAACTCTGTAAGAATATCCAGTACTGCGTCACTGCTGGCACTATTAAGAGCACCTGTTGGCTCATCTGCAAATACCATATCAGGATTATTGATAAGTCCTCTTACAATACCCACTCTCTGAGCCTCACCACCAGATAGCTGGTTCGGGAATTTATTCCACAGCTTCTCTTCTATTCCAACCTTACGAAGCATCTCCTTAGCATTCTTGGTGAGAGTTTTCTTATTTTGTCCTGTCAGTAGTCCCGCCGCAAGAACATTATCCAGAATACTCATGGTTCCAATAAGATGTATCTGCTGGAACACAAATCCACAATGTCTTCTTCTAAAAATAGCCAACTGATCACTGTTAAACTTAGTGATATCCTTATCGCAAAATGTAATCTTGCCAAGATTTGCCTTATCCATCCCAGACAGAGCATACAGAAGGGTTGACTTACCTGCACCGGATGAACCCATTATTACAGTAAAGTCTCCTTCGTATATCTCAAGATCCATATTCTTAATAATATGATGCTGCACGCCTCCCGCTGAAAAGGATTTACACAGCTTATCTGTTTTAATAATTGCTTTCTTGTTTTCCATTATTCTTTCCTATGTAAATATTATTCTTTGAATAGTCTACTCATACTTTTGCTGTTTCTTCTTCTTGATTACATTTGTAATTATAATAATTACTACTATAACTGCAATTATAACTATGATCATAACAGGGCTAATAGATGAATTCTCATCTTCAGCGCTGGTAGCATCTTCGCTAGCAGCTTCTTTAACCACAAGACTCAGCTCATCCTCATAAGTTGACTGATTGCCAAGTGTATCTTCATAAGTAACATTGATTTTTATAGGACTGTCTCCAACCTTGTCAGGTGTAAGGTTTATATCAACTGCTCCACTCTCACCTACTTCAACTGAACCTACGAAATAAGATATATCCTGAATGGTGTCACCGCTTAAATCTACTGTTACATTTCTCAGCTTATCAAGTCCCAGGTTATTTACCTTGAATGTAAGACTTGTCTTTCCATCCACCATAACCTCTGTCTTTGAAAGCTTCTTCTCAGTAAGTGACAGGCCCGATTCCTGAACAATAGGAACTGAAAGACTTGCTGTATCTTCAAATGTATTCTTATTGTTATCTTCATAAGTATAACTAAGATTAACTGAGTAGTTCTTCTGTTCAAGATCAGCCTTAGATATCATCTTGACTGTTACATCTGTCTCCTCTTCCTTATCGATTGTCTCGATATAAATTGAATCTGACCCTGAAGATGTAACTATCTGATTCTCCTCACTTGAAAGCTTCATACTTACGTTGCGAATCTTAGTGCTGTTAGATTCATTCTTAAGATGGATAACCATTTCAAATTCTTCACCAGCCTTGACTGTGTCCCCTTTAATATCTCTGCCAGTAACCTGAAGTCTTGGAGTTGCATAGTACATTGTCTGCTTATTTGCATCTGAACTAGTTGCGTAAACGTTTCCCATGCCGCTTCCTGGCTGATTAATTCCGCCAAGAACCGCTCCCGCTATAAAAAGTGTTGAAAGTAAAAATGTTCCGATACGTTTCATAATATTTCTCCTTTTGTATACTTTTAAGTGTATAGTAAAGGATGGAATATTAATACGCTTTATCGGAACATTAAGCTTATATTAATTTATATTATGCAAATATTAACTAATAGCAAAACCTAAAGTCACAGAAAAACCACCATCAACATTCTTACATTCTATGGTTCCTCTCATATCATGCATCAGATTCTTTGCTATATTAAGTCCGAGACCACTTCCCTCTTTTCCTTCAGAATTTTTTCCACGATAGAACTTCTCCATAATTTTAGGAAGCTCGGCATCATCAACTCCACCACCCTTATCGGTAAAGCTGATATTAAGATAGTCCTCAGAGGTAAATGCATTCACCTCTATTTCCGTACCAGCATATTTATATGAATTATAAATAATATTTGTAATGACCTGACCCGCTCTAATGTTATCCATATAGATAATGCACTCTGGAATATCTATATTTTTAATCTTATCTTCGAAATCAGCATTTCGAATTATGTCAACCAATGTCGTGCTTGGCAATTCAGAAGTATTCACCTCAAGATGTTCTAATTCTTTCAATGTAGCCGAGAAAAGATTAGATACCAAATGGTCTATCTGATCTGCCTTTTGGCCAATAGCCTTTACCTTTTCATTTGTAAATTCATCACTCACCTGTTCCGATTTTACATCCAGAATTTCAGACATAGCTTTAATAGATGCAACCGGGGTTTTTATATCATGTGAAAGCTGAGCAACAAGTTCACGCTTGCTGACATTTGCCTCGTATTCCCTCTGACGTGAAATAGAAAGCTCCTCTCGCATTATATCGAAGCTTTCGGTAAAAGCGCCGAATACATTTCCCCTATCCATTTCAAGTGGCTTGTCAAGATCTCCAGATGAAACTGCTGTAGCAAATTCCTTCATCTTATCAAATGGCATTACAACTCTTACCCATATCCAGATGAATGTACCAATGATCATGGCCAAAACCAGCCCCGCAGCTATAAAATAATTCTTTAGCATTTTTTTGCCTACCGAATATTCAATATCATTGATGTAATTATAAATTATGAGTGTACCGACCTTTTGATCACCAACTATGATGTCGCGCATTACATCTCGTTCCTTAGTTGCAGAAACTATTGAACTAGCCTGATGTTCGCCACGGCGACTGAAAATCAATTCTTCATCCTCGTTCAGGATAGCATAACCAAAGCTGCATTCCGGATAGGATTTGTCAGTACTGTTCCAGTCCTTCTCTATCTCAAAAAGCAGCTCGTTAACTTCTACTACATCCAGTTCCTGCACATCTATGGTCTGACGTTTCATCAGAAAAACTGGAAAAATTAGAACTATTATAGATATTGTAAGTAAAATAATAAAAAAGCGTTTCATGATTATCCCTTAAACATTATTCCCATTCCCCTTACGGTCTTTAGGTAAGCTGGGCTATTGGGATTTTCTTCAAGCTTTTCCCTCAGATGACGCATATGGACATTCAGCGTTCCCTCAGAAACAAAGCTGTCCTCCCAAACATTATCGAATATTTCATTCTTTGGAATAACTCTATTCTTATTTGTAACAAGATAAACAAGGAGCTTATACTCCATTGCGGTAAGAGTTACCATCTCACCATCCTTTTTCACAAGCCCCGCATCAAAGTCAATTTCAACATTACCGAAAGAAGCATTCACCTGCTCTGGAGCTCTCATTGTTCCTTCATATCTCTTAAGTACCGCTTTAACCTTGGCATGGAGTACATTTAACGAATAAGGTTTTGTAATGTAATCATCACCACCAATATTAAGTGCAATTACCATGTCATCATCACTGGAGCGCGCACTAATGAAAAGTATTGGAATATCCATAGTTTCTCTAAAGCGTTTGCAAAGATCAAAACCAGACATAGTACCTGGCTCACCAAGATTTATATCCAGAAGAATCAGCTTTGCAGAGTTTCCCTGAAAGAATTCCAAAGCTTCCACTGCTGTAAAAACCGCCTTGGATGGTATATCAAACATATTGAAATATTCTGAAGTCGACTGAGCAAGTTCCTTCTCATCATCTACGATGAGTACATCATAATTCATTTATAGTACCTCTTCTTCCATGTAGTAAACTCGAGCGCTGTAATCAGAAAAAACCCTGGTCTTATCATTAAAACCTGTTCCTGCATAGGCCTGCTGGAGCTTAACGCCAGCATTCATTATCGCACTTCCAAACATTTTGTACTCAAGTTTATCTCCATCCAACTTATAATGCTTTGAAATAATATCCTGAGTAAGTGAGCCTGGTTTAATGTGAACTGGCGAAACCAGGTTAACCAGATCACCAAATTGTTTGATGTTTACTTTTATTTCCCTATTATAAAAATGATAATACTTATCCGGATCCAGACCTGCTCCACGATAATACTGGTAAGCCATATTTGGAACCACAAGCTTCTGGATTATCATTCCTACTGCCTTCGATCTGTCAGGAGATACAACCGTCCACTCAGTAATATTATTTTTCTGAGATGTCAGAACACTTCCTGTTTCGAACAATCGTGAAGAAACATTTCCAATAAAAGTTCTTCCTCTGTAAACTTTTCCAAACTGAAAAACACTACGGAATTTTTTATATATCTCAATCTGCTCCTTTATCTGCTGCAGATCTTCTTTGCTTGTATCACATAGATTAATTTCGTATCCCAGACTTCCAAATGCAGCCACAGCAAATCTGGATTCCAGCGGAGTTACGCGGAGTGTCTGATGATTTGGGACTCCAGATACATGTGAGCCCCAGCAGCACTGAGGGTATCCGTAGCTGTAGCCAGTCTGAATCTCAGCCCTGACAAGAGCATCTGTATCATCACTACCCCATATCTGTGGGAAGTATCTGAGGATACCAAGATCAAACCTGTTACCTCCGGCTGAGCAACCTTCAAAAAGAATATCAGGGAATTTCTGTGTAAGTTCATTCATACAGCGGTAAAGACCTATCATATATCTGTGAGCTACTTCTGACTGAAGCCTCTTTTCTCCATCTTCCTCATTTGCAATATAACTTGAAAAAACATCTGTAAGTGTACGGTTCATATCCCACTTAACATAGGAGATGTTTCCCGACCCGAATACATCTGACATGGACTTTATAATATAATCCTGAACATCTTTTCTTCCCAAATCAAGCATACGCTGATTACGACCTTCACTGTGAGGTCTGTCTGGAATCTGAAGAGCCCAGTCAGGATGCTTTCTATAAAGGTTGGAATTAACACTTACCATCTCAGGTTCAACCCAGATGCCAAATTGCATTCCAAGTTTATTAATCTTATCTGCTATACCCTTAATGCCATTAGGAAGCTTCTTCTTGTTTGGAGTCCAGTCGCCAAGTGAACTGGTATCATCATTCCTCTCTCCAAACCAGCCATCATCCATAACAAAAAGTTCTATCCCGACTTCCTTGCCAGCTTTCGCCAGTTTAAGGAGCTTCTTTTCATTTATATCAAAGTAGGCTGCCTCCCAGCTATTGAGAAGTATTGGTCTTTCATGCATTGCCCACTTTTCTCGTACTACATGGTTCAGCACAAAATTATGTAAACCAGCACTCATTCCACTAAAGCCTTTATCAGAGTAAGTCATTATAGCCTCTGGAGCTTCAAAGTCTTCTCCACTTTTTAGCAGCCAGCTAAATCCTCTTGGGTTAATACCCCACTGAATTCTGGTCTTGCCGAATTCATTTACCTCTGCAATCTCAGTGTGATTACCGCTATATATAAGGTTAAAACCATAAGCATCCCCTGCTTCTTCTGTGGTAGATGGTTTTGAGATCATAAAGAAAGGATTAGAATTACTTGAGGAGGTTCCAGTGTAACTACTGTTAATATGCTTTCCAGCTAAAAGTGGAATATCCTTCCTGCTCATCTCCCTTGCCCATGCGCCATTAAAGGTTGACATAATATAACCACTATCATGCATATCCAACTGGGCAGACATGAGCTTTCTTATAATTACAGAACTATCACCATAGTTCACCAGCTTTGAAGTTCTGGCTATTACATCTTCTCTCTCAAAAACATAATAGTCCATAAAGAGTCTAAGGTTATTAAACCTATCATAGAGAACAATCTGAAGATGACTTTTATCATCAGGCATCTTGTCACTGTCCTCAGCCTTTCCATAGGAACAAGGAAGCGTTTTAAGCTTCCATTTTCCATTATTTATCTCAGCTGATTCAAATACAAAATCAGAGGTACGGCTTCCGTCTGCATTTTCTATAACAGCAAATGCTTCGCGGTTATCACCCTTACCCTCAAAAGACGCCTCAAGACATTTATTATTTAATGTCATCTGAGGATAGTCAGCACTGTAAGCATTATTATTACCTGGAATAAATTCCTGCTGCTCTACCAGCCCGTCCAGACTGTCTACAACACGGATCTTCTTCCCGTAATAAAGATGCTCTACATGCCCTGACTCCATAATCCTGATGATATATGAAGTATTATTTGTATTTAATATGTAATAGTTTTTTCCATCTATTATCATATTTACTCTCCATTTTTATTATTCTGCTTCGTCTACTCGGGATTTGAGTTCGGAGGTGATTTCCTCCATCTTCTCGTCTGTAAGAATAAATTTCTTCTTGAAGCAGATGATTGCTATGATGAATCCGATTATCGGAACAATAGTCATAGTCATTCTAAGTCCCATCTTAGAGCTGAGGGCTACATCCTTAGCAAAATCGTAAGCTTCCTTTGCATCTTCAGAATCAGACTTAAGGTTGTTAAGCTGCAGGCATATAGAAGCAACAAGAGCAGAGATTCCAGAACCCAGCTTAACTACAAAGGTCTGCATAGAGAAAATAACAGACTCATCTCTTCTACCATTCTTCAGGTCACCATAGTCTACTGTGTTAGCAAGGAAAACAGTTGTAAGTACGTTTAAAACTCCGTTTGCAGCAAAGATAAAGAATCCTGGTACAAACAGAACAAATATATTCATAAGGTTAAAGAATGCTATAACAAAAAGCAGAACATAACCTATAACCGCACTGGCAACACATATATAGAATACCTTTACATTACTTACAAATTTTCTAAGTAAAGGATAAAGCACCATCATGGAAAGTATCTGTATTGCTCCACCAAATGTATTAAATAATGTGTAGCTTCCCTTCCATCCTTCGCCACCAAAATCATACTTGAAGAAGTAAATCAGAAGGTTTGAAGTAATATAGATTGACATGTTTATAATAACGATCGTGATAACGATTGTCATAGCCTGGTCATTGCTGAAAAGAGCCTTGAACATCTGACCTATGGATGGTGACTCCATATCAACAGTTGCCTTCTCCTTAATATTTACACAGCATATAGTGATAAACACTATGAAGATCACAGCTATTATAAGTGCAAACCATTTAAAACCTGCTATTTCAATCTCCTTAGCTGTGGCATCTGCACCAGCTATAGCTTTACCGATAGCAGATACAATCATAACTGTGAAGATTGTGATGAGTGCTCCACCAACACCTGCGCAAGAACGTCCAAGTGTAGAAAGGTTTTCTCTTTCCTTACCTGACTCTGTAAATGCAGGAATCATTGACCAATAAGGAATATCCATCATGGTATATGTAACGCCCCAGAGGATATATGTACAAGCTGCGTAAGCAATAAGTCCGCCTCCGTCTAATGAAGGTGGCGCTGCAAACATAAGAAACAAAATGACTGCATTTGTCACTGTACCTATCATAAGCCAAGGTCTGAACTTACCCCAACGGGTTTTTGTCTTAGCAACTATAATACCCATGATAGGATCGTTAAATGCATCAAAAACTCTTGCCGCTAAAAGGATAACACCCATAGCGATAGCGCTTACCCCTAAAACATCCTGGAAGTAATACAAAACATAACTGGCTGATAGCATGTAAACCAAGTCTTTTCCAACGGCGCCCAACCCGAAGGAAACCTTCTCTTTTAAACCTAATTTCATATCTCTTCTCCTTTAAAATGTACTCTTCACGTCCCCCAAAAAATCTTTATTTAATTGTAAAATCTACCGTCTTAACTTCACCATTCTGTGTGGTAATCGTAAGCTTTGCATTTCCAGTCTTTCCAGTGGTCTTAACATAGGTTCCACCCATACCGCCCTGAAGGCTGACAATTGATGGTCCGATAATTTCAATCGGTCCCTCAACTGCGAAGCAAACTGGATCATTGGAAAATGGAAGTACATTTCCATTCTCATCTCTATCCTCCAGACGGATTGCTGCCACATCATAAGATGTGTCCTCGTGCAGCTCTGTATGATCTACATCCACATGGAGCTCACGCTTAGTCATAGGAGTAAGAACTACCTCCTTAACAATCTCACCATCCTTATAAGCTTCAAACTTATAGGTTGTGGATTCGCTTCCCCAGTCACCTACATACTTATTAAAGTAAGCAACAGCATCTGTCATTGAAATTCTATATTTTACACTGACATATCCAGCCTTAGCCATCTGCATTTTTGACATACCATAAAGTCCAACCCTTGCCACTTCATTAAGAAGTGACTTCAGGTCCTCAGCCTGCTTAGCTGACATATTTGGCTCACCTTCAACAATGGCATCACCAATATAATCTGTTACCTTGATAGGACCATGCAGAAGGTTCTGATAGGATGAATCAGCCTGTGTATATTCCTTGATAAATCGGCCATTCTTATACATCTTCACACTGTCTGCATTTGTCAGGATAAATACTTCTCCTCGGTTGCTGCCAGGATGCTCTCCAATATCCATACTGGAACTAATCTTCAGTACCGGAGTTTTTTCCTGCTGAATGCTGTAAACAGCTGCAGCCAGCTTAGGATTTCGGAACATATCCATAACACCGTGATAGCAAATGCGATCTCCACTACCAAAATCTTTATGAGTATTATAATCAAACATGCACCATCCAAATGAACCTGCAATGTCAGACTGATTAGCAACCTCATCGATTACATTTGCATGACGAAGCATATGCTCCATCCTATGCTCTTCCCAGTCAAATGCCTTTGTAGGATACATATGTCCATTATATTCACTTACAAGATAAGGCTTATCATTATTGGATGTAATATCTGCCTTCTTCTCAACACCCTTATTATTTCCTGTATGTGAGAAGTCATTATATGTATAAACATCCTCCAGCATGCTGCCCTTCTTGTAGCAGCGCACTCCACCAGTCTGACGGCTTGGGTCCAGCTCTCTGCAGACCTCATTAGTTCTTGTGTAGAACTCATCATCATCAACTGACTCATTTATACGAACGCCCCAAAGAATTATGGATGGATGATTTCTATACTGTGTAACCATCTCTCTTACATTCGTTACAGCCTGATCCTTCCACTCAGCATTTCCGATATGCTGCCAGCCAGGAAACTCTGTAAATACCAGAAGACCTATCTCGTCACACTTATCAATAAAGTACTGTGACTGTGGATAATGAGAGGTACGGACTGCATTAAGTCCAAGCTCCTCTTTAAGTATCCTTGCATCATTCTCCTGCATTGAACGTGGCATAGCATAACCAACATAAGGGAAACTTTGATGACGATTAAGACCTCTGATCTTAAGCTTACGTCCATTAAGGAAGAAACCACTGACCTTAAACTGTGCACGGCGGAAACCAATTCTGATAATCTTCTCATCCAGCACTTTATCCTTAGCAGTTTTCTTCGCAGGGTCAGCCTTCTTAATAAGCTCTGTCTTAATCTCATAAAGAGCAGGATTCTCAATATCCCAGAGCTCCACCTCGCCAGTCATTGCTGGGAGGTCGTAGATTATCTTCTCTGTCTCACCAATCTCATGGAAAATAATCTCTCTAAAATCATCTTCCCCCTTCTTACGGATTGACTGCTTAATAACAAGTCCACTGCCCGCCTCACTCAGCTCTATCTGAGAAAGAGTCTGAGAAGACTTAACCTTAAGCTTTCCCTCGTCCTCATACTTCTCAGCCAGCTTCGTTGTAACGAAAACGTCCTTGATGTAATTCTTCTCTTTTACATCCAGATAAACATCTCTGTAAATTCCACCATAGGTCATATAGTCGATAACAAAACCAAATGGTGGCACATTAAGTGATTCGCGGCTATCGCATCTTACTGCGATCACATTGTCTTCACCAAGCTGAATGTAATCTGCAATATCAACTGTGAATGCAGTATAACCTGTATGATGCTCTGCAACCTTAGCCCCATTAATAAATACAACTGCATCATGAGCAATACCCTCAAATGTAAGAAGCAAAGACTTGCCACTCCATTTCTTAGGAGCCTTGATAATTCTCCTATAACCGCTCACCATCTGGTAATCATTTTCATCACAATAATGAAAAGGAAGTTCTTTCACCGTATGAGGAATACGAACATCCTGCATTTTTTTATCATCAAATGCAGGCTGAGTCATTTCCTCTGAAAAAACTTCCATAAACTTCCACTCATTATTTAAATACAATCTCTCCATAAGTAACCCTCCAGTTTGTTATTTTAAGATTCTTTGTTCACTTTTAATTTCGTGCCAGACGGTCTATCTGTGTAGCAACATATCCGGCCCCATAACCATTATCTATATTTACAACGGTAATTCCATTTGCACAGGAATTTATCATTGTAAGAAGCGCAGACATACCTCCAAAACTTGCCCCATATCCTACGGAGGTAGGAACTGCAATAACAGGATTCGAAACGAGACCTCCTACCACACTTGCAAGAGCACCTTCCATACCAGCAACTGCTATAACACAGCTGGCTTCACGCAGTTTCTCCTGTTGTGATAGGATACGATGAATCCCGCTCACACCAACATCATAAATTCTTTCAACCTTGGTACCAAAATACTCTGCTGTCTGAGCTGCTTCTTCAGCCACAGGAATATCTGCGGTTCCACCAGAGCATACAGCGATAAATGTATTCTTCTTGGATGCATCTTTTATATCATCATCTGAAGCATCAGGAGTATTGATTGACATAACTTTTAATATCCTTGATACCTTATCATACTGAACTTCCGGGATTTCAGTCTTGATAAACTCATATTGTTCCACTGAAGCTCTTGTACCAAAAACTCTTCCATCTTTTTCAAGAAGTGTTTTATATATATTAAGCAGGTACTCATCCGGCTTTCCCTCACAGAAAACAACTTCAGGAAATCCTGTCCTGCTTTTTCTGTCTGTATCCAGTTTTGCGTAACTCATATCGTTACTATCTTTTACTTCTTTATAATTCATATAAACCTCTCAAGACCACTTGGTTTACATAACTCAAATCATTCTATTATCATAGCTCTGACAATTCCTGGCACCTCATGCTTTCTCTTTCCAGCACCAAGTCCTGTTTTAACTATAGTAAAACTATCTGGCAGATTCTTCTTTGTCATAACAGCTGCTGCAAATGCCGCACCAGTTGGTGTTACATACTCTCCCATTCTATTTGCAATAGAAAGAGGAACACCTGTCTGCTCCGCAATCTTAAGTACTGCAGGAACAGGGATAGGCAGAACTCCATGCTGACATCTTACTGTACCAGTTCCATCCACCAGCTTTGTGATTATTGTTTCATCTATTTCATTCTTTGAAACTATATCGTCATAGCAAACTGCCGCAGCAATAATATCCACTATCGAATCTATTGCTCCTACTTCATGGAAGTGCACTTCGTCAATACTTCTTCCGTGAACTGCAGCCTCAGCCTCGGCAACAATAGTGAAAATCTTTATTGCAAGTTCACGTGCCGTATCAGTCATCTCAGCTGAATTAATAATATCTACTACATCACTGAGTGATCTATGAACATGACCGTGCTCATAATGATGATCATGTGTATGCTCATGGTGGTGCTCATGATGGTGTTCATGGGTATGCTCATCGTCATGGTGATGATGATGTTGTTCGTGACTATGTTCTTCATCGTGATGGTGTCCGTGGGTGTGTTCTTCACCATGAGAATGACCGTAAAGATAATCCATATCATGATCATGATTATCCTCATCCAGAAGAACATCAAAATCACATGCCTTGATAGCAGATACATCAACAGAAGAGATTTTTACATCAAAGCCACCCACCTTCTGTTTCAGACTATCCAGAACAGCTATTAATTTTTCTTTATCTGCTCCCAGGTCCAGAAGTGATGCAACTGTCATATCCCCACTGATACCTGTATTACATTCAATATATAATTTCTTTCCCATAGTTGCTTTAATACCTCTTAACAACCAAATTAAATATTTACATTCATCGAACCAGTTCTATAGCCCTTCATATCCATAGTAACATACGAAAAACCTAGTTTACATAACTCTGAACTGGTGGAATCCCTGATCATATAAAAACTGTTCTGCATCCTCAACCATTCTTAGCTTCTCTTTGGAAAAAGTCCCGAATATGAACTGATTGCAATTACATTTTCCTCCAGCACATCATGTGAAACTCTTAAAAGAAATGTGGAATCCACACCTCCTGAAAATGCAACTGCAACCTTACCTAAATCTCTAATATTCTGTTTTAATATTTCTAACTTATTATTTATCATTATTCAGATTGTTTCTTAAGTGACGCTCTCACTGTTCCCTTTGGATCAGTTATAAGAAGTCTGATAACCCATACAATAAGTGCAAGAGCTATAACTGCAATACCGAGAAATGCATCATTCAGCATATCCTGAGGAGCCTGATTGAAAAATTCAGCGCGAAGCTCAATATATTCAAAAACAGCATCTACCATCCACATCAGAGATGCGCCCCAGAACATAAACATAAGAATTCCCAGCTGCATTGAATCATCCTTGCGGTTGTACCATTTAACAGTTACAAAAACTGCTGCGAATATTGTTATAAGTAATGTCATTTCAAATACCCCACCATTCTAAATTTATTGTTCTGCTGCAACCTCAGCATTTGCTTTCTTCTCAAGTACACTTGTAACTACACAGATTACGCCCCATACAAGAGTAATGAATACTGCCATAGTTACACCTACAGTAGCCATCTCATGCAGCATTTCATGAGTTGCCTCTGCATCACTCATTGCAGTCAGGAATGGAAAGAATGGCTGAACTTCTCCATGCCATATATGTTCAAATAACAAAAGGAAAGAACCACCAAGAAGCATGTTACTAAGCCATCTGAGTTTTCTGCTAAATGGAACATGAAACTTCTCGCTTCCTTCCTGAGTTTTTTCATTTTTCTCCGCAACCTTCTCAACTACCTTTGTTACTACAGCCTCTGCTGCTGGAACTATAAAACACGCCATAAATATTCTCCTTTTTCTAAATCGAGCCAACAGCTGAGTTACCACTGTTGGCTCATTAATAGTTATTTCTTTGATTTAATTTTAGACTCTTTTCCGCAGTTCTGACACAGATAGACCATAACTCCCATTCTACCTGCAAGTCCTCCTGCTTGTTTAACTGGTTCGAGTCTTGTTGAACCACATTTTGGACATTTAATTAGTGCTGCCACAATACATACCCCCGTTAGTAAAACCATATTATTAGAAACACATATCACTGCATATATTATAACGCGGATAACATTTTGTATCAACAAAAAAAATGAGTTGGTGACACATTTTCACCAACTCATTTTGCCTATTCTTTCTCTGAATAATGATGTGCCTCTTCAAGCATCATTGACTTAACTTTCATAAGTCTGACCTGAGTACTTCTCTCGTTTTCATCAAGCTTCATAGTGATGTACTTAATGCTTTCCTGAGTCTCAGGAATGATTACATGCTCAAGGGCATTAACACGTCTACGTGTCTTTTCAATCTCTGCTGCCATAAGCTGACAGGACTTTTCAACCTCAGCTAGCTTCAGCATATCTGGGAATACATCTGATAGGGAACTTACCGCTCCATCCAGATCTCCAGAAGTAAATGCAAAACCATAAGAGTAGATGTCATTTTCATCAGCTGTTCTGGTCTTGAAGTCGAATACAGGAATGTCAACACTCATTACATTCTTCTTATCCTGAACAAGTGAAACTTCCTGCTTAGGAGCCATAAGAGCTGTACGGAGCGTTTGTTCAGACATTCCAGCCTTAGCAAGAACGAAGTTCTTGTTAGCTGCATCGATGCCCTTCTCAACCTTCTCACGAAGTTCCATATTAACCTTTACAAGGTCCAGGAATTCGCGCATCAGCTCATCTCTTTTATCCTTAAGAAGTCTGTGTCCTTTTACGGCAGTATTCAGTTTTTTCTTGAGCCTTGTGAGCTCCATTCTTGTAGGAATGACTGTTTGTGTTGCCATATTAATTCTCCACTTTAGTTCTTAGGGTAGTACTGGTCGAGCAATTTATCGTTGATACGTTTCAGTTCTGAACGTGGCAGGATGTGTAATAACTCCCAACCAATATCAAGTGTTTCCTGAATATCTCTATCAGCCTGATAACCCTGAGATACATACTTCTTCTCAAACTCTTCTGCAAACTTAGCATACAGAAGGTCAATATCTGTAAGAGCTGCCTCACCGAGGATAACCATCAGCTCCTTAGCCTCTTTACCACGAGCATAAGCTGAGAACAGCTGGTTCATTGTAGCTGCATGGTCTGCTCTTGTCTTGCCCTCACCAATACCCTTATCTTTAAGACGTGACAGTGAAGGAAGAACATCGATAGGTGGTGTAATACCCTTTCTGTAAAGCTCACGGGAAAGAATAATCTGTCCCTCTGTAATGTATCCTGTAAGGTCAGGAATAGGATGTGTCTTATCATCCTCTGGCATAGTAAGGATTGGGATCATTGTGATAGATCCGTTCTTACCACGCTGACGACCTGCTCTCTCATACATAGTAGCAAGGTCAGTGTACATATATCCAGGATAACCTCTACGTCCTGGTACCTCTTTACGAGCTGCTGAAATCTCACGGAGTGCATCTGCATAGTTTGTAATATCTGTCATGATAACAAGGACATGCATACCCTTTTCAAATGCCAGATATTCAGCTGCAGTAAGTGCCATACGTGGTGTAGAAATACGTTCAACAGCAGGGTCATTAGCAAGGTTTATAAACAGAACTGTTCTGTCGATAGCACCGCTCTCACGGAATGACTCTTCGAAGAAGTTTGCTTCCTCGAATGTAATACCCATAGCGGCAAATACAACGGCGAAGTCCTCATCCTTACCCTTAACCTTTGCCTGACGTGCAATCTGTGCAGCCAGCTGAGCATGTGGAAGACCTGAAGCTGAGAAAATAGGCAGCTTCTGTCCACGTACCAGCGTATTAAGACCATCGATAGCAGAAACACCTGTCTCAATGAACTCTGATGGATATGCTCTCGCAGCTGGATTCATTGGAAGACCATTGATATCCATGCGGGCATCTGGAAGAATTTCCGGACCACCATCTATAGTACGTCCAAGACCGTCAAATACACGACCAAGCATGTCGCCTGAAACACCAAGCTCCAGTGAACGTCCAAGGAATCTTACTTTACTACTTTCCAGGTTGATACCTGTAGCATTATCGAAAAGCTGAACTAATGCATTGCTGCCATCTATCTCAAGAACCTTACAACGACGCTTTTCGCCATTAGCAAGCTCTATCTCACCCAGCTCATCATACTTAACATCTTCTACATTTTTTACCAGCATAAGTGGGCCGGCAACTTCCTGTATAGTACGATACTCTTTAGGCATTAGTCTTCCTCCTTTCCGATAAGTCCTGACATCTCACGAACGAGTAAATCATGTATCTGATTATACTTCTCTTCTATCTGGTCTTCTGGTGTGTATTTATAACGACCAATTGCTTCTCTTACTGCAAGATCAGCCATCTCATTAATGTTAGCACCTTCCTTAAGAGCTTTTACACCTTCTTCATAGAATGCCCAAACAAGTTTCTGCATATAGAACTGTTTCTGTATTGAAGTATAAGTATCAATCTCATCAAATGAATTCTGGTGCAGGAAATCCTCACGAATACTACGAGCAGCTTCCATCTTAAGTCTATCCTGTGGTGAAAGTGCATCCATACCTACCATCTTAACGATTTCGTTAAGTGATGCCTCTTCCTGAAGCAGACTCATAAGTTCCTGACGAATCTTCATCCAGTCTTCATCAACATTTTTATCAAACCAGTCCTTCATCTCATCGAGGTAAAGGCTGTAACTGTTCAGCCAGTTAATAGCTGGGAAGTGTCTCTGATATGCAAGCTGAGCATCCAGTGACCAGAACACCTTAACTATACGAAGTGTTGCCTGAGATACAGGCTCTGAAATATCACCACCAGGAGGGGAAACAGCACCGATAGCTGAAAGAGCACCCTCTCTCTCATCACTACCAAGAGTGATTACATGACCAGCTCTTTCATAGAACTGAGCCAGACGAGATGCAAGGTAAGCAGGATAACCTTCCTCACCAGGCATTTCCTCAAGACGTCCTGACATCTCACGGAGCGCCTCAGCCCAACGTGATGTGGAGTCTGCCATAAGGGCTACTGAATAACCCATATCTCTAAAGTACTCTGCAAGAGTAATACCTGTATAGATAGATGCCTCACGGGCAGCAACAGGCATATCTGATGTATTCGCAATAAGGATTGTTCTCTTCATGAGTGACTCACCTGTACGAGGATCCTTAAGTTCTGGGAACTCGTTCAGAACGTCTGTCATCTCATTTCCACGCTCTCCACAACCGATATAAACAACGATCTCGGCATCTGCCCACTTAGCAAGCTGATGCTGGATAACTGTCTTACCAGAACCGAATGGTCCAGGAACAGCAGCAACACCACCCTTAGCAATTGGGAAGAATGTATCTACTACACGCTGACCAGTAATAAGTGGCTGACGTGGTGGAAGCTTCTTCTTATAAGGACGACCCTTACGAACTGGCCATTTCTGCATCATTGTCAATTCCTTAGGTCCATTAGCTGTTTCAACAACTGCAACAACCTCCTCTACTGTGAAGGAGCCGCTCTGGATTGACTTGATAGTTCCTTCAATACCATAAGGAACCATGATCTTCTGAGTTACAACCTCAGTCTCCTCAACTGTTCCAATGATATCTCCAGCAACTACTGTATCGCCAACCTTAGCAGTTGCAACAAAATCCCATTTCTTTTCTCTATCAAGTGATGGAACCTCAACACCTCTCTCGAGAAGGTTTCCACCTGTTACTTCCATGATCTTGGTCAGAGGTCTCTGAATACCATCATAGATGGAACCCATAAGTCCAGGTCCAAGTTCTACAGAAAGAGGTACATCTGTTGACTCAACAGGCTCACCAGGTCCAAGACCAGATGTCTCCTCATAAACCTGAATAGATGCCTCATCTCCGTGCATCTCGATTATCTCACCGATAAGTCTCTCGTTACTAACACGAACAACGTCGAACATATCTGCGTCGCGCATTCCTGTAGCAATAACCAGAGGTCCGGCTACTTTCTTTATCTTACCTACTACTCCCATGGAGTGTATCTCCTTTCCTACTCACCGAAGAGTATATCACTACCTACAGCTTGTTCTACTGAACGACGTACCGCTTTAATTCCGTCGCCTGTATTTCCCCTGACGCCAGGTATCTGAATGATAGCCGGTGTCATTGATTCTTTATATTTATCGATCACTTTAGGAACCTGCGCTGCAAGCTCTTCTGTGATATAAATGATTCCATATCCGCTGGTTGCCAGTGTACGAAGAGTTTTTGAAGCATCTTCAATATTATCCACTGGAAATGTACTAAGACCAAGGGAAGCAAAACCATAGATACTGTCATAGTCACCTAGTACGGCGATTCTATTTTCCTCATCCATACATTTTCCTTACCCTTTCCGAGATAATATCTTCACCGAATCCATTAGCCTTTGCAGTCATAATGATACGTGCAGTTCTTATCTCATTCTGCTTAGCCAGGAAAAATGCAACTATCGGTCCACTGGACTGAATGTTTGTTTTCTGGCTCATAAGTTTGCTCATTATATGATCATCGCACCATTTCTCAAAGCTGGAGAAGGATTCCTTCAACGCCTCAACAACTTCGCGATATCCTATTCTTTCAAAAAACTCATAAACAGCATCTTTGCTGGTAGCAGCAGCATGTGCCAGGCGCTTAACGTCAAATGTTCTATTAGGCGCCAGTGCCTCTTCTATAAATGCCAGAGGTTTCTTTGTAATAGCTGCTCTCACGGCAATTTTGATATCCGCAATAACTACCTTTGTCTCAGCATATTCTGCAAGGAACTTGTCCTTTGTAGTAGCTGCAGCCTTTTCAGTTGCATCCAGACAAGCCCTGTCTATAATAATATCAAGTCTCTGACCATCTCTTGTGGTGAGCATGAAATCCAGAGCTTCCCTTGCGATATCCTGCATATGCTCAGGCAATTTTTCAAACTGCTTTTCCTTGATGATAGTAAGCATCTGATCCTTGCCATACTTCTCATGATCATAAAATGCCATCCCGTCATCAACTGCAGTACATACCTCTTTTATGGCTGTTTTGAGATTATGATATAATTCCTGAAGAAATAGTACATCTATTATTTCAGAATCAACACCGAGCCCCTTTAAGAGCTTCATCTGATTCTCTTCTTCAGCCGCTAGAACCGTTTCCATATCAGTATCCTGCGATCCATCACCCCAGCCTCTTTCAGTAAGAAATGTAAGCACTTCTGCTTCACTCTTCATACCTACCATTGACTGAACATCAGCATCTGTCAGGAGAGATTTCTCTTTGGCACGAATACTAGCAACAGCGTAGATGTAATCCGCATCTCTCATATCTGTCTCCTTTTCTACTGCCAAAGTATCTCGTTAACAATATCAACGAGTTCCTCTTTATTTTCCTCAAATAAAGCTTCAAAAGAAGAATTGATTTCTATATTTCCATACTTGAGAACAAATCCGCCCTCAATATCTCTTACATCCTTGGAGAGTTCGATCATACCACCATTCTTTGTTGCGATAGCATTTACCTGTGCAGCAAAATCTTCTGGAAGTCTACCGAGATCCTTCTCACAAAGGATCATCTCACCCTTCTCAGGCTGAACCTGTTTCTCAAGGAGTTTAAGAAGTGTTGCAAAATAATCCTCTTTAGATGCAAGCATCAGTTTAACCTGAGCCTTGCGGAGTATATCCTCAATAACACCCTGCTTAGTTTCGAGCATAATAAGCTTTTCAGCCTGCTCACACTGTGACTGGGTTTTCTTATCTTCCTCAGCCAGCTTTCTGTTTGTTTTTTCACTAGAAGCGGCAAGGATAGCATCACACTCTTCTTTGGCTTTATTAATAGTGCGCTCTGCTTCTTTTTCTGCAGCGGAAATGATCTCAGCTGCTTCTTTTTCAGCATTCTGCTCTATCTCTTTTGTAATCTTTTCGATTCCCGCCATGTTATTCTCCCTTTATTTATTAAACATTAATATTTGAAATTGCAAGGATTGAAACAAGAAGTGCAAGGATTGCATATGTCTCAACCATTGCAGGGAAAAGCATAGCCTTACCAAACTGATCTGGCTTCTTAGCAACGATACCGATTGAAGCAACAGATGTTTTACCCTGATGATAAGCAGAAATAAGACCAACTAATGCGATTGGAAGGCAAGCAGCAAGTATACACCAACCCTGCTGAGTTGAGATGTCTGCTGGGCTTCCACCAAGAAGACCAATCTTAGAAAGTGTAATGAATGTAACAAGCAGTCCATAGATACCCTGTGTACCAGGAAGAAGCTGAAGGATAAGAACCTTCGCGAACTGCGCTGGGTCCTCGCTTACTACTCCTGCAGCAGCCTGACCACCCTTTCCTACTCCCCATGCAGAACCTATACCTGCAAGTATTGTTGCGAGTGCAGCACCTATAAGTGCTAATGTAAATCCGAATGACATAAGATTAATCCTCCTTAATTTCGATATACTTATTATTTGTTTTAAATGGACGGAAAGGTTCACCGCCCGCGTCATAGAATTTTCCAAAGAACTCAACGTACTGTAAACGATTTGTATGTACGTAAGCACCCAGAAGGTTGATTGCTATATTAAGTGTATGTCCAAGCACAAATACCAGAATGAAGATTACCACACCAAGTGGTGTATTTCCCTGCATAGTTGCCATGGAGTTGATAACGCTTGCGATAACTCCAGTAGCAAGTCCCAGAGCAAGAAGTCTTGAATAAGACAGCACATCTGATAACCAGCCTGTAACACCATATATATCATAAGCACCAAGGGCTATTCTAAGTCCCCAGTTCTTATTAGCTCTACCAGACATAAGAATGATTGTTACCATTCCTACGATTGTCATTACCTTCGCCAGAGTATTGAACCAGCCTGGGAAGTTAAATGTCATCTGAGCTATTGAAGCAAAGATCTGTGTTGGTAGAAGCATGAAGATGAGTCCTGTAAGGAACAAATACCATGCTATAACATCTGAGATGAAACCAACAATGTCCTTGTTCTTCAAATATTCGTATCCCTTCATACCAAGTCCGGCATAAAGATGAATGATACCAAAGAGCATACACCATATGAGAAGTCTCATTGGATTATCAAGTGGTGCAAACCATAAAGGTTTCAGCACTGCTGTGGTTTCCGGAACTCCGAAGAATGTATGTGCCACAACGTCTATGGCATCTCCGAAGAAACCACCAAACATGAATCCCCAAAATGCAGTTGATAAACCACACCAGAAGAACAGTCGAAGCATCTTATTTGTGCCGCTGGCCATTCTTGGGAATTTCTTAAGAACTATCGCACAGGCTATAGACATAATAATGCCGTATCCTGCATCCGAAAGCATCATTCCAAAGAAGAAAACATAGAAAATCGACATAACAAATGTTGGATCTACTCTTCCATGCGTTGGTAGTCCGTATGACTCAAGCACACCTTCTGAGCTTTCGGAGAAATGATTATTCTTCAGCTTTATAGGAGCGTTCTCATCATCCTGTTCTATCTCAACCACTGCATCAAACTTTTCTTCCAAAGTTTTTGCAATGCCCTCTGCCTGTTCCTTTTCAACCCAACCCTGAATGAAGAAAACATTGTCAGACTGAGGAATTGTACCAAGTACTCTGTACTTTTCAGACCTAGTTCTAAAATAATCAGCCGCTATCTTAAACTTAGGAATGTACTCTACGAATGTAGCTAGCTGTTCCTCAGCATCTGCTATAGCCTTCTTTTCGATGACTATATCATTCTGCCTCTTCTCCATAGCCTTTATTGGAACTCTGTGTGACAAGAACGGAAGCTTGCTGTAACCACAGCTTCTCATATTTTCCTCAACCTGATCCGCAACTCTGTTAGTAGCTATAACACAGACATTCGTTATCTGATTCTCGTTATAAAGTATCTCAGCAGTTACTGGAATAGGCTCCTCAAGTCCCTTAGTAGCTATTGCATATAGCTGTTCCTCTGTGAGACTCTCTGGGAATGTTCCGATAAAGATACGAGTGCATTTTGTTTTCTCACTATTCAGTGGAATATCAAGTTTACTCCACGGTGACAGAGTCGCAATCTTATTCTCTTTACGAGTGATGGTAGCCTTACTCTCAAAGATCTTCTTCTCAAGTTCCAGCACATCCTTCGCTTTAGAATAATACTTCCTTCGATTCTTCTCTATCTCTTTATATTCATCTCTGGATATAAGAGTATTCTCGAGATTAATAAGAGCTTTCCTCTTCTCTTTATCATACTGACCAAGAAGCTCGATAACATGATCAAACTCATCTGCTATCTTCTGAAATCTTATTCTCTCTCCGGCTGTATCCATCTTCTCAAATGGAATGTCACCTGAATCGATGGCGTCTATCTCCATGGCTTCTATATCCTGCAAAAACTCCAGGATACTCTTACGGTGTTTCTTCGTAGAGTATATAGAGAGCTTTCGCATCTCAACAATTGCCAAGTTTATCCCGCCTTTCTAAGAATTATTATCTTTTATATAAGTTTATTAATGACTGCATCAATTGCTGCTTCTTCATTTCCAGCAGCTGTCTGTTTAAGAGCATCTGCCTTTACTCGAGCAGACTCCTTAGCCTTCTCAACAGCAACATCTCTTTCAGTTTCAGAAGCATCCATCTTAGACATTGCCTCTTCCTTAGCCTTCAGCTCAGCATCCTTGATAAGCTGTTCTGATTCAACTTCGGAGTTCTTCCTAATTTTATCAGCTTCTGCCTTTGCAGCCTGTACTTTTTCAGCCGCATTTTTTTCTGCAGCTTCTACTGCTTTCATAGCATCTTCAATCACTGCATTTCTCCTTTTTGTTTCTTGCTTTTATCAGGATTTTATATATCTCTGATATCATAAAACCACACGTGCAATATTATACTAATTTTCATACTTCAACGCAATACAACAATTTAAGAAATTTGTCTATTTTTTTACCATATTCTCTTATCTGAAAGTGTAGATGACCTCATGGCTACAACATGATTTTTCGAGACCGTCGCGGGTCTCGGTGCTTAGCGATTCACAAGCCTGAAAGGCGAAGTGAGAGCTTAGCAAGCCGAAGCTTCTTTTCGAAGAAAGGAAGCCGGCGTCCGCTAGGGGCTAGCCCGCGCCGAGCGGAAGCGATGTCGAGAAAAATTATGTGGTAGACATGAGGCTATAACAATTTGAAAAAATCAAATCATTAAAGTATAATATCTGAGTAAATACGAATAGAAAAACCCTGACGATAAAAAGGAAAAAGAAAATGTCAGAAGAAATTAAGAATAAAATAGATGATGAAGAGGAAGAACAGGAAAAAGAGCTGACCGCAGTCGAACGTTTTATGCTTCTTTTCAACAAGCTGGGCGACCTCTTTGTTCTAAATATATACTTTACTGTTACGTGCCTTCCGATAGTAACTATAGGTGCTTCATTCACTGCCCTATATACTGTGACCAACAAAATGGTTAAAAACGAAGAAGGCGCAATAACCAAAGAATACTTTAAAGCCTGGAAAGCAAACTTGAAACAGGGAATAGCCATCTGGCTGATAGACCTGCTTTATATTGCAATAATGGTTTTTGAATACGGCTATGTACTTGGCCATGATGACCAGATATCAAAGGTTTTGTTCATCCTTGTAGGAGCCGGTTTCTTTTTATTCGCACTTGCTTTCCCACTCCAGTTTCCTATACTGGCAAGATATGAGAATACAACAGGAAGGATTATCTTCAATTCTCTGGTGCTTGCATTCACATATCCAGGAACCTGGTTTAAAATGTTTTTTATATGGGCACTTCCATTTGTGCTATACTATATAAATCTAAAAGTCAGAGTATATACATGGTATCTGTGGGGACTGATACTAACTGCAATCTTTGCATATATATGCTCAATGTTTCTGCTCGGTTTCTACGAGAAACTCGAGTCAGAACCAGCCAGAGAATAGGGAAATATAAAACAAAGGGGTTTACTTATGGCTGATCTTGAAACACGAGAGGTTCCTGTAAAGTATCAACAACCTGATGATGAGTTTAATGGTCGAATCGTCAGGAACAGCAAGGAACTTGTCACCTACAATTCAACTTCACATGTACGCATATGGTACAACAATCAATCCGAAGGCTACGCTCTTCATTCACATGATGCTTTCGAGATCTGCATCTGCGTGCAAAACACTTATGAAATACATGCAAACAACACAACGCATATTCTAAAGGAAGGAGATATACTGATAATTCCTCCAAACACACTTCATGAATATGTGAATGATCATTACGGCGTTCGTTTCATCTATCTATTGGAGATGAATCAGTTTTATAATTCACATGATTATAAAACCATAGAGCCTCTGCTCTTCGATACATTTCTATGTAATAGTGAGACATGCCCGGATATCTATGAGAATGTATATAAACTGTTTATGGAAATGAATTCAGTGTATTTCACAAATGCCAACTTCTGGGAGACAACTGTATACATCAAGATGTATCAGGTGTTTGCAGAGCTTGCAAAGCATACTGAAAATGCCGTTAAAACTGAGACAACTAACCTGTCCCAGTCTATCAGTCGTATCAATGCACTTCTAAGATATGTCGATATAAACTATGCAGAGGATATATCTACAGAACAGGCTGCAGAGTATACAGGTTTTTCTAAGTATCATTTTCTTAGACTATTTAAACTGCAGACCGGATATACCTTCCATGATTATCTGACGCTTAAAAGAATCCATATTGCAGAGGAACTGCTTATGACAGAAACTCCTATAACTGACATAGCTTTTCAAAGCGGTTTTAACACTCTTCCATCCTTCTGCCGGGCGTTTAAAAAGTACACCACTTATTCTCCTAGTGAGTATAAGAAGCTTAGAGCTACTACTAAAGAAAACCCAGATGGAAGTAGTATTGCACAGTAATTAATATAAAATACAATGAAAAAGGCTACTCGAATTCCTTCGAGTAGCCTTTTCCTTTAACCTTCACTAACCGCGACCAAACATCGTCGCATCTTTAACTCTTAACACCGCCAAGTGCGACACCAGCGATGATATATTTCGAAAGTAATAAGTATACAATGATCAATGGTACAACTGTAAGAGTTAAGCCCATGTAAATTGAACCATACTCTGTTTTATAAATATCTCCTCTAAGAAGAGAAACCATGATAGGCATTGTATATTTCTTGCTGTCAGTAAGCAGTACAAGTGGTGTAAACAGGTTGTTCCAACTACTAACGAAACAGAAGATAGCCTGTGTAGCTAACGCTGGTTTCATAATAGGAAGAACGATTGTATTGAATATACGGAATTCTCCTGCACCATCTATTCTAGCTGCTTGAACGATATCCATTGATAACGTAGGGTACAGATACTGTCTCATAAAGAATACTGTCGATGGAGCAGCAATTGCAGGAAGTATCAGCATTGAAAGATGGTTTGTCATACCGATCTTGTAAACCATCTGATAGAAACCTATCATTGTACACTGTGCAGGTATCATCATGACACCAACAATGAACTTGAAGAATGCATTTCTTAACTTCCAATCATATGCTACTAACGCATAAGCAGTAAGTGATGAGAAGTAAACTGTAAGGAGGGTTACACCTACAGATATAATCATGGAATTCATAAGACCAACAAGAGGATTGAACGATTTACCAGTCAGAATTTGAAAATTCTTTACCATATGTACTGACGGTATCAGAGATAAAGCATGCTGCTGTATCTCAGGTGTTGATCTGGTTGAGTTCACTATCATTACCCAGAAAGGTAATATACTTAAGAGACTTAAGAATACACAGACAATATGAATACCTGTCTTCTGTCCTGCGTAACTCTTTGGTCTGTTTTTAACTGGGACGTCAGCATATGACATCGATTTTGGAGTACTTGCCATTACGCTACACCTCCCTTTCTAGCCGCTTTTTTTGCTGCTTTCTGTTGCTTTTTAATTTTCTTGAAATCAGTTCCGTATCCATCAGCGTCCTTTTCTCTAAGTAAGAAGAACAGGATTGATGAGAAGAACATGATGATTACAAACATGATCATACTTGCAGCAGCTGCTCTGTTATACAGATAACTTCCACTGAATGCCTGATTGTAAATGTAAACACTTGTTGTAAGTGTTGCATTATCAGGTCCACCAAGTAAGAATAACTTAGGTATATCAAACATGTTAAGACCACCGATAAGTGATGTTACGAGTGTGAACAACATGATAGTCTTGATGTTTGGAAGAGTTATCTGGAAAAATACCTGACTACGACTTGCGCCGTCAACTTCGGCTGCATCGAATATCTCAGGATTAATACCTAATACTCCAGAAATGAGTATCAGCATTGTATATCCATACCACATCCAGAACTGAATGAATGCAACTATTCCTCTTGCTACGCCCTTATTGATCAGGAAGTTGTTGGCCTTTTCCAGAATACCAACACTTACTAAAATATCATTTACTGGGCTTGTAGGATAATCAAAGAATGCCTTGAAAAGAATAGCTATAGTTGCCGCTGTAATAATGTTCGGCATATAGATTAAAACTTTATATATTCCTTGCCCCTTTATCTTCCATCTTCTATCCGTGAACCAAGCTGTAAGCAAAAGTGCTAATCCCAGCTGTGGAATAAAGTTACATATCCAGATAAAAAACGTATTTCCAAGAGCTGTTTTAAAAGATCCACTTGTTAAAACTTGCTGGAAATTTTCAAAAGGATTATCCAAAATATGCACTTCTGGAGTGACAACGCCCTTCAGATTTGTGAAACCAATGAAGGCCGTATATAAAACAGGATATAGTTGAAATATAAGGAAGGCAATTACGAAAGGAAGACTGAAAATATAACCATATTTGGCATATCGTACCTCGCCGGTTTTCTTCTTTTTCATATTGACCTCCAAATTAATAGAATCATAACTAATCTTTTTATTATTATGGGACGATGAACCCTGAGGTTCATCATCCCATATACTTTAATCTAATTTACTGTTGTAAACTATTGATTACTCAACCTCTACTGCAAGGTTATCAGCTACCTGCTGCTTGAAGTCAGCGATTGCTGTATCACGATCCTTCTCGCCATTTGAATACTGACGAACCTGATCTCTCCAATACTGGTTGATTGTCTCATCGTACTGTGTAAGGTTCTTACCATTTGCATAGCTATTAGCCTCACCAAATACTTCAAACATATTCTGGCCACCGAGGAAGTCAAGTGTACCATCTGACATATTCATAACTGTCTCAGATGCAACAACGTCCTTTGTTCCGCCGTCACCATTCATAGTTCCGTTAGCCCACATATACTGAAGACCATCTTCTGTACAATTAAGTGTAATCCAATCGATAATCTGTCCAACAGCTTCCTTCTTCTCAGAATCCTTGTTAGCCAGTACCCATGTTCCACCCCAGAAGAATCCAACTGGAGGAGCACAAACTGCCCAGTCACCATATGTGCCTTCGCCTTCTTTTGTACCACCACAGTTATCACCGAGTGTATAGTTGATCAGCCAAGCTGGTCCGAAGAAACCAAAGATCTGCTTCTCACCTGTTCCGCTCATATCAGCGAACCAAGCATCCTGCCAATCCTGTGTATCATTATGATAATCATTGTCTTTAAGCTTCTTAGAAATGTCGAGGAACTCTTCTCTCTTAGGATCGATGTTGAGCTTTCCATCAACTATCCAACCCTGATCTGAGCTGTTCTCAACTGCGTGCCAGATATCTCCATCACCAGAAACGATACCATAACCCTTACCCTTAAGAGTTTCAGCTGCATCCCAGAACTTATCCCAGTTCTGTGTACCTGCACCGATGATATCAGCGATCTCTGCTGGATCATCTGTTCCAAAAGCATCCTTAGCAATTGAACGTCTGTAAATGAACGCACCACCTGTTGCCTGGTAACCAAGACCTACAACCTTACCATCTGGATTTGTTCCGATATCAACTGTATACTGAGCAATCTTTGCCTCGTCGATCTCGTTCTGTGTATCGATACCAAGATCATCATATGGGCAAGCGTATGAAGACATATCGCCCTGTGTATACTTAAGAACGAAAGCTGCCTCTGCACAGTACATATCAGGAGCATCAGCGCCACCAGCTGCAAGAGCCTGGTCAAGTGCTGGCTGATAAGCACCTTCTGTTGTAGCGATAATTGTTGTATTGATGTCATATTTGAAATCTGGATGAGTTTCCTTGAACTTATCGATCATGTTAGGAACCTCGTCTGTGAATGACCATACATTAATAACTTCGCCGTCACCACCTGATGCGGAATCATCACTGCTGCTATCGCTGCCAGAAGCATCAGCTGCCTCTGTTGTAGCTGTATCGTCTGCAGCTTCTGTAGAGCCTGAATCGCTCTTTCCACATCCAGTAACCATTGATGCTACCATACAAGCACTAAGTGCTACAGCAGCAACACGTTTCATTTTTCTCATTTTTGAAATCCTCCTTAATACTTTGAAAAAACGTCCTCACTATGTGCACACATTGGATGCAGGGGACACCCACATCCACTGACTGAATTTATTATAGTAAATGTTGTACAAATATGCTTATCATAAATTGCGATAAATTTAACAATTCTTGCTTTTTTAGGTAAATATGTACAAAAAAACAGTTGCAAGACCCAAATCTCGCAACTGTTTTTACAATTTATATAATCTCACCCTATTTTATTGAAAACTTGTAAATACTCTCCGAATGATAATGTTCATTCGCATCAAATATCGGACAATCAATATCCCCCTCAGGAATAAAGTTCATAGCATTTGGAATATACTGAGGTTCAAGACAAAGTCCAGATCTATTGTGATAATCAAAATTACCCTTACCCTTCTGCTCGCCTATAAAGTTACCTGAGTAGAACTGAGTTCCTGTCTGATCTGAGAAGAGGTCCATGCATATTCCGCTTTCTTCTGAATAAACAGTAGCAAAATGTCTGATATTTCCTGTTCCACCCTTTATCACATAGTTATGATCATAGCCGCCTACATATTCAAGCTGAATATCTGATTTATTGATATCCTGTCCAACCTTCTTTGGTTTTCTGAAATCGAAAACTGTTCCGGCAACAGGCTCTTTATCCTCAGTAGGTATAGCCTTTGAATCAATAACTGTATTGTAGTAATCAGCATCAATAGTAACTATATGATCTTCAATACTACCCTTGTAATGACCATCAAGATTAAAATACATATGGCTTGTCAGATTTATTATAGTTTTCTTTTCTGGAACTGCATCATATGCAATCTTAAACTCATTATCATTTGAAATACTGTATGTGACAGTTATTGTTAAATCTCCTGGAAGCTTCTGCTCCATATCATCTGATTTGCAGATGAATGAAACTGAAGAATCGCTCAATGCCAAAACTGTCCACATTTTCTTATCTATTCCGTTTAATCCACTATGAAGATTATTCTCGTTATCATTCTGATCCATCTGGTATTTAACGCCATCTATTGTAACCTGTCCCCCACAGATTCTGTTAGCATTTCTACCAATGATAGTTCCGAAAAATGTTGTGCCCTCTTCATAAGACTGAACATCGTCATAACCCAGCTGAACATCTCTTAGACTTCCATGTCTGTCAGGAATAAGAAGCTTTACAACTGTTGCTCCATAATCAATTATGGTAGCTGACATTCCAGTTTTGTTCGTAATAGTATATGAAGTTACTACATCACCCTGTTTAGTTCTTCCGAACACCTCTTTCATTCTTTTAACCTCCTACTTTTAACCCCTCTCTATTGATATAATCCCTTAACTGTAGGATAGAGTTTCTTGAACTGGTTGTACTTTTCCTCGTACTTAGCTACCAGCTCAGCGTCTGGTTCAACAGTCTCAACAACCTTAACCAGACTCTTTGCAGCTGAGATGACATCTGAATATCTACCACATCCAACTGCTGCAAGGATTGCACCACCAAGTGCAGGTCCTTCGTCATTTTCCTGAATCTCAAGGCGAATGTTCATAACATTAGCGATTATCTTTCTCCAAAGTGGGCTCTTTGCACCACCGCCGCAGATGTTAGAAACTTCAATCTTGATTCCAAGACTTCTTGCAACTTCAAGGGAATCTCTAAGTCCAAATGCAACACCCTCAAGTACTGCCTGAACCATGTCCTCTCTTGTTGTATCCATGCTCATTCCCAGGAATCCAGCTCTTACAAGTGGATCATTATGTGGTGATCTTTCACCCATCAGATATGGAAGGAAGAATACACTATTCTCTCCTAACTTATCTATACCAGCCTGGTTACCAGCGTAATCTTTATCTCTCAGAATCTCATCCATCCACCACTTATTACATGATGCTGCAGAAAGCATACATCCCATTAAGTGGAAGCCACCATCTGCATGAGCAAATGAGTGAAGTGAATTTTTGTCATCAACTGAGAACTTATCATTTGAAATGAAGAGTGTTCCAGATGTACCAAGTGACAGATTGCATCCCCCTGCACCAACTGTTCCAGTTCCGACAGCTGCTGCTGCATTATCTCCTGCACCTGCAACAACCTTAAGTGTTCCTGTTATTCCTAACTCAGAAGCAACCTCAGGCTTAATCTCTCCAACTACGTCATAACTTTCATGAAGCTCTGGCATATCAACATGTGAAATACCACAAATCTCAAGCATTTCCTGAGACCACTTCTTATTTTTAACATCCATAAGGAGCATACCAGATGCATCTGAATAATCAGATACATAAGCACCTGTAAGCTTATAAACGATATAATCCTTTGGAAGCATTACTTTCTTAATCTTAGCAAAGTTATCTGGCTCATTATTCTTAACCCAGAGAACCTTTGGTGCAGTAAATCCTGCAAATGCAATATTTCCTGTATACTCAGAAAGCTTATCTTTTCCAATAACATTGTTAAGATAATCTGTCTCTTCTGTTGTACGTCCATCATTCCAAAGGATAGCAGGTCTGATAACATTATCTGCCTCGTCAAGAATTACAAGACCATGCATCTGTCCGCCAACGCCAATACCATCTACAACCTTATCTGTTCCGTCAAGAAGCTTTTCAATTCCTTCAAGTGTTCCCTTGTACCAGTCTTCTGGATTCTGCTCAGACCATCCACTCTTTGGGAAGCTGATAGGATATTCAACTGAAACTGTACGAAGTATCTTTCCATCATTATCCATAGAAAGAAGCTTAACTGCCGATGTACCTAAATCAATACCTATAAACATTTTTAACCTCCTACAAAAATCCCGAGTTTTACTCTTGTCACACGACCGAAAAACATTCGGCAATGTGACAAGAGGGCAGGCTCACTACTCCTGCCCTCGTCCCCTTTAATAAAACATATACACTATCTATTTATATTTATCGCTCTAAGCGAAAGGGTTCTCTGATTTATATCTAACTCCTGCTGGATGGTTGTAATCAATCTCATCAAACCTTACTCCGAGGAACTTGAATACATCATAGAGAAGCTTTCCATTGTGATGGAATGTGATAGCTGCATGATGTGGATAATTCTTCTGAACGAGTACGTGACGATAGAAACGTCCCATCTCAGGAATAGCAAAGATACCGATAGCACCGAAAGATCTTGTTCTTACTGGAAGGATTTCTCCCTCTGCAACGTAAGCGCGAAGCTTTCCATCAGATGTACTCTGAAGTCTGAAGATTGTAGCATCACCAGGAATAAGATCTCCTTCAAGTGTTCCGTTAGTAACTTCTTCTGGAAGTGTACGAGCCATAATCTTCTGGTTCTTCATCTCGCAGAATGCAAGCTTGTCAGTAGCTGTATTTCCACAATGGAAGCCCATGAATGTATCTGTAAGCTTGTAATCATAGCTGAACTTACCCTTGATTTCTTCATTGTACATATCCTTTGGAACTGTATTGTTGATATCAAGAAGTGTAACTGTATCTTCACTTACAAGCTCACCAATGTACTCTGAAAGAGCTCCGTAAATATCAACCTCACAAGAAACAGGAATTCCATCCTTAGCAAGACGGCTGTTTACGTAGCAAGGAACACACTTGAACTGTGTCTGGAATGCAGGCCAGCACTTACCAGCGATGATAACATTGCTTCTGCTTCCCTTATGAGCCTCAATCCAATCACGAAGTGTAAGCTCATACTGAGCAAGTCTTGAAAGGATTTCAGGTTTCTTATTTCCAGCGCCAAGTTCATTAGCCATATCTTCAACAACTGAAGGAATTCTTTCATCGCCTTCATGCTTATTGAATGCTTCGAAAAGATCAAGCTCTGAGTTCTCTTCAATCTCAACACCGAGATTATAGAGCTGCTTGATTGGAGCATTACATGCAAGGAAGTCCTGAGGTCTTGGACCAAAGCTTATAATCTTAAGATCGCTAAGTGCAATTCTTACTCTTGCAACAGATTTGAAATCGTTGATCATGTCTGCACACTCATCAGCGTCACCAACTGGGACCTCAGGAATGTAAGCACGAACGTTACGAAGCTTAAGGTTGTAGCTTGCATTCAGCATACCACAGTAAGCATCTCCTCTGTCATCAAGAAGGCTGTCACCAGACTCCTCTGCTGCAGCGATAACTGCTGCTGGTCCTTCGAATTCCTTAACAAGAAGGATTTCACTTGACTCTGGACCAAAGTTTCCAAGATATACTACAAGTGCATTAACGCCTGCTGCCTGAACGTCAGCAAGAGCTTTTCTCATATCAACTTCGTTTTCTACTGTTACCTTGCTTTCATAAATATCACCATACTTAGCTTTATATGAAGCAACTACAGCCTCTCTTCTTCTCTCAGAAAGACTCATTGGAAAACAATCTCTACTAACTGCTACAATACCTAATTTGACTTCAGGTAAATTTTTCATGATTTGTAACCTCCCAATATATTATTACATATTATTTTTTATCTGCTCGTAGATACCTTCAGCATCCAGCTTATACTTATGAAGCAATTCAACTGCTGGGCCAGACTCACCAAATGTATCTCTAACGCCGATTCTGTAAAGTGGAGCTGGATTTTCTTCAGCAAGCACTTCTGCTACTGCACTTCCCAGACCACCAATGATTGAATGCTCTTCAACTGTGAAAAGCTTCTTAGTTTCTTTTGCAGCCTTAACTACAATATCTTTATCGATTGGCTTGATAGTATGAATGTTGATCACTCTTACACTAATACCATCAGCCTCCAGGCTTTCAGCTGCCTTAAGTGACTCACCAACTTCAAGTCCTGTAGCGAGGATTGTAATATCAGTTCCGTCCTTAAGAAGAACTCCCTTACCAACCTCAAACTTGTAATCAGCATTGTCATTTATTACAGGAACTGCAAGACGTCCGAACCTCATATAAACTGGTCCATCAATCTCATATGCAGCCTTAACTGCAGCCTTAGCTTCAATATCATCTGAAGGATTGATGATTGTCATTCCAGGAATAGTTCTCATAAGAGCTATATCCTCATTACACTGATGTGAAGCACCATCTTCACCAACAGATATACCGGCATGTGTTGCACCAATCTTTACATTAAGATGTGGGTATCCAACTGAGTTTCTAACCTGCTCGAAAGCACGTCCAGCAGCAAACATTGCAAATGTACTTGCAAATGGAACCTTGCCACATGTTGAAAGGCCGGCAGCGATGCCGATCATATTTGCCTCTGCAATACCACAATCAATATGTCTCTCAGGGAAAGCTTTCTTGAAAGTTGCTGTCTTAGTTGCTGCTGCAAGATCTGCATCAAGAACTACTACATTATCCTTCTCTTTTCCAAGCTCTACGAGAGCATTTCCATAACTATCTCTTGTTGCGATTTTTACTACATCTGACATTATGCATTCACCTCCAAATCTTTAAGAGCTATTTCAAACTCCTCATCGTTTGGAGCCTTGCCATGCCATCCGCACTGATTCTCCATAAATGAAACGCCTTTACCTTTAACTGTTTTAGCAATTATAGCGGTAGGCTTTCCTGTTGTCGCCTTTGCCTTAGCAAATGCATCTTCTATAGCATCGAAGTCATGACCATCTATACTGATTACATTGAAACCAAAAGCTTCAAACTTCTCTGGGATTGGATAAGGTGAGCATACCTCATCAATAGAACCATCAATCTGAAGATTATTGTTATCAACGATAACAGTAAGATTGTCTAATTTTTTGAAGCCAGCAAACATTGCTGCTTCCCAGATCTGACCTTCTTCAATTTCACCATCGCCACACATAGCAAATACTCTATAGTTTTTGCCATCGAGTTTTGCTGCAAGTGCCATACCTACAGCTGCTGAAAGGCCCTGCCCCAGGGAACCGGATGACATGTCCACGCCCGGAATGTGCTTCATATCCGGATGTCCCTGTAAGTAAGAACCTGTATGACGGAGGGTTGTCAAATCAGAGGTTGGGAAATAACCTCTGTGTGAAAGAGTTGAATAAAGCGCTGGAGCAATATGCCCTTTGGACAGAACGAATCTGTCTCTATTCGGATCCTTTGGATTCGCAGGATCAATATTCATCTCTTTGAAATATAAATAGGTCATGATATCTGCAGCTGAAAGTGATCCACCTGGATGTCCAGACTTTGCACTATGAACAGCTGTCACGATACCCTTCCTTATTTCTCTTGCCTGAGTTTCTAGTTCGAGTTTCGTTTCTTGGTTCATTTTCTTCATTCCTTTTCATAATAATGTGACAAAAAATGTCCAGTCACATTTTATCACATTTTTTACTCACCGAAAACCTTACGATAATCCTCCTGGAACTTTACAATACCCTGATCTGTCAGAGGATGCTTGGTCATCTGCTCTATTACAGCATAAGGTACAGTTGCTATATCAGCACCAGCAAGTGCACACTCAGTAACGTGAACTGTATTTCTGATACTTGCTGCGATAATCTCTGTATCTATGTCGTAGTTTCCGAAGATCTCAACTATATCCTCTATGAGTTCAATACCAGGCGAACTTATATCATCAAGTCTTCCAAGGAATGGTGACACATAAGTAGCTCCTGCTCTTGCAGCAAGAAGTGCCTGGTTAGCTGAGAAAATAAGAGTAACATTTGTCTTAATTCCTTCAGCTGAAAGAACCTTAACAGCCTTAAGACCTTCAACAGTCATAGGAATCTTTACTATCATGTTTGGATGAATAGCAGCAATCTCACGACCCTCAGCTATCATTCCTTCAGCGTCCACTGTAGTAGCCTTAACCTCGCCACTGATAGGACCATCTACGATAGATGTGATTTCCTTGATGACATCATTGAAATCTCTTCCTTCTTTAGCAATGAGTGATGGGTTTGTAGTAACACCACAGATAACGCCCATGTCATTAGCTTTTCTTATGTCGTCAACATTTGCAGTATCAATAAAGAACTTCATTATTATTTATCCTCCACTTTCATATATTTGTCCCTTTATGACAAATACATTATATTATTTTTTTCAAAAATTGATTTACATTATTTTAGGAACTATTTTCGATATTTTACTAGATTGTGATTTTCCCCTCTAAACACTTCTTTCCAGTAAGTGCTGTACTTCTTTCATCAGGCTGCTGACCACCAACAAATATCTTATAAGTACCCTTAAGTTTTACTCTACTACCGTCTTCAAGGACAGTGTCAAATGTCCTCTCATCGAAGCTGAATTCAACCTCTTTTGATTCTCCAGGTGCAAGGCTTACTCTCTCAAAACCTGCAAGACTGTACTTAGGCTGATTAGCAGGATCAAGCTGTGAAACATCGCCATTAAGACCGTTCGACTTCTTGTCCTCTGGCATCTTATCGATATAAAGCTCTGCAACTTCATCCGCTTTAACACTTCCAGTATTTGTAACAGTAACTGTTGCTCCATTCTCATCCAGTTTCAAATCACTATATTCGAAACTGCTGTATGAAAGACCATATCCAAATGGATAAAGAGGTGTATCCTCATAATATCTATAAGTTCTGCCCTTCATGCTGTAATCTTCCATAGGTGGCTGTGTGCCGTCCTTATAGAATGTTACAGGAAGCTTTCCACTAGGAACTGCATCACCGAAGATTATATCTGCAACCGCCTGTCCACCAGCCTGTCCACTGTACCAGCTCTGAATGATGGCATTGCACTTCTCGTCTTCATATGAAAGGTCCATAGCACTACCTGTATTGCAAACAAGAATTACTGGCTTACCAGTTGAAACAACTCTTTCAACCAGTCTTCTCTGTGGCTCAAGAAGGAAGAGAGATGTTTTATCTCCGCCTGCGAATGCATTTCCTGTATCTCCCTGCTCGCCTTCGATTGTTGAATCAAGACCAACATATAAGATAACTACATCTGCAGCTTTTGCTACCATCTCTGCCTCGCTGAGTCTATCATCATCAAACGCAAGATTCTGAACCTTGTCAGCAAAGAGATGTGAGCCTTCTGAGTATAGAACTCTTGTTCCAGGATTTACAGCATTTCTGATTCCTTCAATGTTTGTCACATATCTGGAAGATGTTCCATTGTAGTTTCCTTCAAGGACTACAATTGAATTAGCTGTAGGACCAATAACTGCTACACTCTTAATATCATCTTTATTAAGAGGAAGTATTCCATCATTCTTAAGAAGAACTGTTGAATTAACGCTTGCCTGATAAGAAAGCTCTGCTGACTCATCTGTATCGATGGCATCCAGACCAATCTCGTCGTACTCACAATCATCAGCAAACATACCAAGCGCTGCTCTGATCGTATAAGCACTGATGGCCGCATTTCTAATTTCTTCTTCTGTAACCATTCCCTTTTCATAAGCTTCCATCATGCTTCTGTAAGCAAATCCTGCATTTACATCGCATGTAGCTTTAAGAGCCATGGCACATGTTTCGAAAACATCCTTAGTTACATGATGATTTTCGTGGAAGTCCATAAGTGCTAAGAAATCGGAAACGAAATAGCCGTCAAACTCCCAATCTTTACGAAGTGTCTTAACAACAAGTTCCTGACTTGCGCAAGCTGCCTCGCCGTTTACTCTGTTATAAGCACCCATAACACCAGATACATCTGCATCCTTTACAGCTGCATAGAAAGCAGGAAGATATGTCTCTTCCAAGTCCTTCTTTGAAACTTTAGCATCAAAGCCATGACGCAGTGCCTCAGGTCCTGAATGCACAGCAAAATGCTTGGCACACGCTGAAACCTTAAGGTATTTTCCACTTCCCTGAAGTCCTCTGATAAATGCAACTCCCAGTCTTGCTGTAAGGTAAGGATCTTCACCATAAGTTTCCTGTCCTCTACCCCATCTGGCATCACGGAAAAGATTTACATTTGGGGACCACATTGTAATACCCTTGTATAAGTCTCTATCGCCAAGCTTCTTAGATTCATTATATTTGGCTCTTGCCTCAGTTGCGATAACATCGCCTATCTTCTCAAGCATATCCTTATCAAACATTGCTGCGAGAGCAATAGCTTGTGGGAATACAGTAGCAGTACCTGCTCTTGCAAGTCCATGAAGACCCTCGTTCCACCAGTTATATGCTGGAATACCTAGTCTATCAATAGCTGGACTATCATACTTGATCTGAGAAGCAGCTTCCTCTAATGTCATAGAATCAACTAGTTTCTTTGCTGTATCCTTGAACTCTTTATTCATTACTGTTTCTCCATTCAATTTCTATATAAATACTTTAACCTTCACAATCTATCGCATTAACCTACTCGTTAATAGTAACATAGGCATTTTGTAAATACTTTTCAAATGTTGCGGTAAATTTTACATATGTTGCGATTTTGTAAAATGCGTCCTCAACCGAAAAAATAAAAAATCCCGTGGCTTTCACCACGGGATAAATAGATTCTATTTTACATATCATGGAAGCAGATATTGCTGCGTCCACCTTCTTTTGCTCTGTACAGGGCCTCATCAGCACCCTTAAATATAGTATTGATATCTCTGCCAACCTCACCAAATGCAACGCCGGCACTAAATGAAAGTGGTGGAAGGCCATCTTCATCATCTTTTATCTTCTCATTCATAATTTCATATTTCTTACGGATCAGCTCTGCAAGTTCGAAATCAGAATGAACCATTATTACTGCAAACTCATCTCCACCGATTCTGCAAACATAATCTGCATTACGGAAGCTGTTAAGAATAATATCTGCAGCTTTTGCAAGAACCTTATCTCCAATATCATGACCATATGAATCATTTACGTTCTTGAAATTATCAAGGTCAATTATGATAAGGGTTGAGGTTTCCATATCTACATTCTTTATAAGGAAATCATAACCTCTTCTATTATAAAGACCTGTCAATTTATCATGAGTTGCTTCGTATGTAAGTTTTTCTCTGCTTTGCTGATGATTATTAAACATCAGATTATAAGTCTTTGCCAGGAACCTTACCTCGTAAGCTCCTTCTATAGGGATATCTCTCTCATCACGGATAAGGAAGATAGCATTTATAATTGGCGCAATTATGAGTCTTGATGTCATAATTACAATACCAAGCATAATTGCAATAAGAACAACCGTAAGTGTATGTTCAACGAAAACCTGATGACTCATTTGTTCAGATGCAATATTCTGTTCTTCCTTAAGCTCATTTTTGAGTTCATCAATACAGCTATCCATATTGGACATTATCTGGTCCTTCTTTTTGGAATATGCATCATTAAAGAGAAGTTGGACAGCATAGTTTTTCATCTCTTCGCTAGAAAGCTTTTGATCGCCTTCTGTAATTGTCACGTCCTGTATTTCTTTCGGATACTCAGCTACATCATATCCATACGCCTCAACTGTAAGACGTGCTGCGTAGTATTCCGTATCCATCAGCTCATTAGAGCCCTCGTTTGCATTTCTGATATTATTGATTGCATCTCTATTTTTCTGATGCTTTTCCATAGTACCAAGAGCTTTTTCTCTTCTCTTTGTAACAAAAGCTTCAGTAAAATAATTATCCAGATACTCTCTGTCACCAGTAATAACAAACCTACGCATCTGTTCTGTAAGATAATCAGATGCAACACGAACATCTTTTGCACTCTCCTCAAGTACAATCTGAGTCTGAGTTACTTTATGAGTTCGTTTATATATCGTAGACGTCTCATGCATTTCATAAAACAAAATTGCAGATATAATGATTGCAATAGCAAACATTGCAATATTAAGATGTCTGAGAGATATTCCACGTTCTCTTAAATAAACCAACTTCTTAAACATTTTCCTTCTCCATAAAATGTTTTTATTGTTATTTAAAACCAAACCTCATTATAGCACAAAAAAATTAATGGATACAAAGCTTTATTAAAGGTCCATTGCTATACTATAAACTGCTGGATTAAGTGCTTTAATATAATCCATATGTTCATTCATAAGATCAATATCTTTTTCGTATGTCTTAGGAAAATACTTCATAAGATTAAGATAACCCCAAGCTGAATTCTCATCAGGATAAACTGTAGCCTTCTCAAAATATTCCTTTGCAAGAGAAGGATCAATATAACCCTTAAGAGCGGCTGTGCCATTAGAACCCTTTATCTCACCTGTAATATAAAATAAACCTAAACGATTAGCTGCATATGACTCGTATCTATCTGCTGCAATCTTAAGATAGCAAATGTAATCTATTATGCATTTATCAATTTGATTCTTAAGATCATTATCAACATGCATACTTTCAAGTTTTTCCTCGTCACCCTTCTTTACAGCTTTAGCAAAATCTGACATCTGATTGTATAGATCAACAATCTTATCAGCTTCTCTGGCTGCAAGGCTGTTACATGCAAAAACATATCCAGACTGAGCAGCTGCTACAAAGAATGTATCTGAAGCCTTAGCGCACTGTTCCTGAGTCTCACAATCCTCTATCTTTTCCTTTATCTCTGGGATAACAAGATTAGCTATCTTCTTCTGTATAACTGGTTGTACTTCGGCAAACAATTTTTCATCTTCAGATACTTCTTTAAGAATACGACCAACAAGATTGATTGCACCAGCAACGCTTTCATATTCCAAAGTTGAAACTGCAAGTTCAAGTGCCATGGATAATCTTTCTGAAAGAGTCATGTTTTCGATAACATCTATCTTTTCAACATTTTTTAAATAAGATTCTCTTTTATAATTAACAAGAATATATCCGATGTTCCAAAATGCTAATGGATAAGCTCTGTCAGAAAACTTCCACTCACCATCTTCAATAGTAATTCCTGCAGATTTGAGATAAAGATTGAATGCATCTCTGTAAGGATGCTTTCTAAGAATCTTCTTGTAGTAAACAAGGTCTGCATAAAGCTTGGTGGCAACCACGTTGCCCTCGTCACTCATACAAATAATTTCTCTCTCTGAAGACTTAGCAGAAACACCATACTCCTCAAGTATGTTCTCACTATAATCCTTCAGGTCGTTCTTGTAAGAACCATCACATCTAAAATCTTTCATAATTTTTCTCCATATATATATTATTTAAAAACAATCGTAGAAAACAAAAAAGTCCTAAAACATTATATAGTTTTAGGACTTTGATTTCAATACAGGGGGTAAGGGAATCGAACCCCTTCCAAAGGTTTTGGAGACCCCTATCATACCGGTAGACCAACCCCCTATTTGAAAAAACTCGATCTATACAGATCGAGTATTTAGTACATATATTGTACTTTCAAAACTTCATACCGAATATATCTTATACGTATCTCACCTAAAATTAGGAAAAGCTCACGACCTATTAGTACACCTCAGCTAAACATGTTGCCATGCTTACACCCAGTGCCTATCAACCTTGTAGTCTTCAAGGGGTCTT
>Ga0129306_1000555_pt1 | contig 57736 bp, 43 predicted proteins | sample P827metagenome_FD_94438 | JGI IMG/M metagenome (GOLD analysis project Ga0129306, IMG submission 94438) | Capybara group fecal microbial communities from Wisconsin, USA - P827 metagenome | ecosystem: Host-associated > Mammals > Digestive system > Large intestine > Fecal | place: USA: Wisconsin... | reverse complement strand
TAGAAGTTGACGTTCGACAGCAGGTGGTTGAAGATCATGTCCACCGTGTTGACGGGAGCCGTCTCGTTCTTCTTGGCAATCATCACGTCCACCTGGTCGTCCTTGGCGTCGGCAACGGTGAAGTCGGTCACCGTGAAACGCTTGGTGTCGGCATCGAAGGTGTGGGCCGTGCTCTGCGGGTAGATGCCGTAGAACTCGTACATGGAGCCGGGGTTCCAGTACTTCACGTCGGTGTAGGTCCACTCGCCGTTGGTCTGCTTGGTGACGACGGTGTTGTTGAAAATCTCGTCGGCAGGCAGCGAGCTGTCGGGGCTGAACTGATAGCCGTAGATGCCCATGGACTCACCCACCTCGAAGCCCGTGCCACCGGTGCTCGGACGTTTCGAAGCACGCGTGGCGTTGTCGGGGAATGCCTCGCCGAACTGAATGCGGTAGGCATTCTGGCGCTGGTTGTCCACCAGGACGTCATCCTTCGTGCAGCTCGCCATAGCGACGGCGGCTGCAACAAGAATCAATGCGATATTCGATTTCTTCATCGTTTTATATAACAAGAATTCGTGTAATTCGTGAAATTCGTAGTCGTAAAATCGTGTCCGTTAGTCTTTCACAACAACGTCAGCATCGAACTCGTCGTCCCAGTCTTCGACGGTAGCGGTAAATTCGATGACGGGGTTCTCGGTGTTGTCGTCGGGGTTCGAGCTGAGCGGGTCGCGCTCGATCTGGGTCTCAGCCACGCCGTCGCTGTCGCGGTCAGCCAGGATGACATCGAGGCCGCCGGGGTTGTGGGTAGCGTCGGCATCCACATAGTAACCGGTGTTCTCACCGTCCCAGTTGTCATCGGCGACGCCGTTGCGGTTCCAGTCGGCAATGCCTTCCAGCTTGTCGTCGTCGTCAATGTTCTTCCAGACAACGGGATAGTCGGTCAGCAGGTCGAGGGCGCCGTTGCCGTCAATGTCGATATAGAAGAACTCGTCCTTGTTGTCAGCCTGGTAATAGACGTTCGTCGGGTCGTTGACGTTGTAGGGGTTCTGCGGGTCGTCGGCAGCCAGCTTGCCCATCTTGTGGGTCGGGGTCTGCTCGCCGGTGAGCGTACCGTTGTAGTCAACCAGGTAGCCGTTATCGACCACGTCGTCGGCGTTGCTGCTGCCGGGCTTCACGAGCTGCGTCTCGGGAATGCCGTCACCGTCCTTGTCCACGAGGATGACATCCTTACCTTCGTTGCCGGGGGTCTGGGTGCCGTCGGAGGGCTCGGTCTCCTTCGTGCCGTCGTCCGTGCCGGGGGTCACGTTGTCGCCGTCCTGATCGACGTCGTCGATGTGTCCGTCACCGTCGCGGTCCACGCCGCCTTCCAGCCAGCCGTCGCCATCGACATCCTCCCACACAACGGGATAGTCGCCGGCACCGTCGTCGTCGGCATCAACCCAGTAGTCGTCGTTATCGACCACGAGGTCGCCGTCGCTAACCTTATCTTCGTTGTTCGTACCGTTCCAGTCGATGCCGTCATAGACGATGTTGCTGAGGCTGGGGTTGACAGCCATGAAGTAGTTGTAGCGGACGTTGGGGTTCCAGACGCTCAGCACCTGCTGGCCGCTCTTGGTCGAGTTGCCGACGATAGTAGCCAGGCGGACAGCCTTCTCGAAGGTGCTGGCCGAGCCGTCGGCATAGTTGAGCGTGTACTTGATGGCGATGCGGGCATCGTCAGAGATGGTCTGCGGCAGGAGCAGCAGGTCGTCGGAGAGCGTGGCGCGGCTGCCACTGCCCGTGACGGAGCCGGTGGTCACCTCGGGGAAGTCGTAGGTGCCGCTCTGGTTGCTCCATGCGCCGGTGGCCACGTTGCCCGTGAAGCCCGTCTGGGCATAGTCGCCCGTGTTGTAGAGGCCCGTGACGTCGAAGCTGTTCACCGTCACGCTGCTGATGCCCGTCATGTCGAAGGCGCTGGAGACGGTGAAGTAGAAGTTGACGTTCGACAGGATGTGGTTGAACACAAGGTCAACCGTGTTGAACGGACGTGCCTGGTTCTTCTGGGCAATCATCAGGTCAATCTGGCTGTCCTTGGCGTCGGCCACGGTGAAGGCGGGGACGCTGAAGTAAGGAGCAGCCTGCGTGCCGAACGTGTGGGTGACGCCGTAGGGGAAGAAGGCATAGAACTCGTAGCTGGAGCCATTCTGCCAGTACTTCACTGGGCTGTAGGTCCACACAGCGTTGCCACCGTTGCTGGTGACAAGCTGGTTGTTGAAGAGCAGGTTGTCGGTGTCCTGGAAGCCGAAGACGGCCATCTGGTCACCAGCCTTGAACGTAGCTCCGACGCCATACGAGGCACGGGTAGCGCTTTCGGGCATGGCGATGCCGAAGTCGATGGCTCCCTTGGGGGAGTTGGCGGCACCGTTGTCCACGAGAATTTCACTCTCTGAGCAAGCGCTGAACAGCGCTACAGCAGCCACAGCTGCAAGGAGAAGAGATTTGTAAGTTTTCATTTTTTGATAAGTGTTTATTGTTATTGATTGTTTTTTCGATTAGTTCACCAGTTTTGTAGCATCGATAGAGGATGTCCATTCATCCACGCCCGGGTCGAAGGTGATGACGTCGGGGCCGATGATGAACTTCAGGGTGTAGCTATAGCCGCTGAGCAGCTGTCCGCCGGCCTCGGTGGTGGGGCCGAAGGCGTTGCTGAGGGGCATGACATAGGTGTAGCGCTCGTTGCGTCCGTCGCTGAAGTGGAGGGTGTAAACGAGCTTGACGGTCTGCGAGGCGGTGACGTCCTGCGGGAGGACGAGCGACTCCAGTATATATAATAAGGTATTGCCGGGGACAGTGGTGTCGGCCGGGTCAACCGGGATTTTCTTCACGATGGCGTCCGTGGCGCCCTGCAGCGTAAGGGCGGGAGCGGCCGTGAGCGTCCACTCTGCAGCTGCGCGGTCGGCAGCAAGGGTGGCGTCGGGGGTATGGTCGAGCGTCTGTGCGAAGTCGCCTTCAGCGGCGAAGGTGCCGATGTGGAGGCTGTTGACGGTGACGCCTGTCACGCCGCCGTCGGCGGCAAGGGCATCACTGACGCGCACGGCGACGTTCAGCTTCGAGAGGATGTGCTGCATGGTGAACTCCACCGTCTGGCCAAAACGTCCGGGCACGCCTGTGCGACCGGCGCGGGCTATCATCCAGTCGGTATCGCCCGACGGGACGGCGGAGAAGACGTACTGCTGGGCCGCAGTGGGCGGCGTCTGCAGGTTGGTGCCGGCGAGGGTGACACCGCTGATGGCGATATGGCCTGTGGCGGCATCGATGGTGACAGACGAACCGGCAGCGTCTGTCTGGTGGGGAGCGTAGGCGTAGAAGCGATAGGTGCTACGGCGATCCCAGTAGCGGAGAGGACTATACTGCCACTTGGCGGCAGTGGGGGAATAGCTAACGAGGTGGTCGATGAACAACGGCAGTTCGGTGACACCGTCACTGGTGCTCCAGCCCCAAACACCCATAGAGGTGAAGTAGTCGCTGAGGGCGACGGGTGCGGCGGCACGGGTGGCAGTGGCCTGGTCGATGAACGTGTTGTCGAAGCCGATGGCGCGCAGCATGCCCTCGTCGGACGAGCCTTCGTCCACGAGCACAGGCCCTTCCTGACAGCCGCTGAACGCCACAGCCATAAAGGCCATGCCCGCCAGAGACACCATCAGGTGCTTCATCTGCTGTTTTACCGACTTCTTAAAAACCATTGCTATCGATGACTGTTTTTTGTTTAAGCTTACGAGAGTTTCAAGTGCTTGGATCTGAAGTTTCAAGTGCTTGGAATTACAGTTTCAAGTGCTTGGAATTTCGTTTTACAAGTGCGTTTTTTCTCTCGTCGCTCTTTTTCCTCGATTATCGTTTCCCCCTCGGGGTGGCCGGAAGGGGAATCACTCCCCTATCCGGCCTATATAATCAAATCAAAAGAGTCTTTTCGTTCTCGCTTGGATTAGTCAACAACAACTGTGCCTGCTGCACCAACGGTCCAATCGTTGACAGTTTCGACATCGAAGTAAATCGCTTCGGGGCCGACGGTGACATTCAGCGTGTAGAACGTGTTCTGGACAAAGCTGGTGATGCCCGTAACGGCGACGTCGGTACGCTCAAACTCTTCGGATTCAGTAGCAGAGTAATAGACTTTGTACTTCACAGTAACCTTCACGTCGCAAGTAGCCGGAGTAGCACCCGTAGCTGTAGGAGCGACCAGATAGGAAGCGGTTTCGAACGCAGTCGTCGAGAGCAGCTGCTCGGCAACGGGACCTCCCACGTTGAAGCAAGCATAGTCAGTTGCCGTCAAAGCCGTACCACTCCAAGTGTCACCATCGGTAGCGGAGGCGTTCACAACACCCGCGGCTTTCTGCGTATAAGTCGGGCACATGCCTTCGAGCTTCACAGACAGGCTTTCGAGCTTAATCTGAGGATAGGTGGTGCCGGAGTTGTTGAAGGTGGCGGTTGTGAGCGTGTTGACCAGCAACTTCGAGAGAATGTGGTTGAACGTGAAGGCCACATCGCCGTCAGTAGCATTGCCTTTAGGAGCAGGGCGTTCGATAACGGGAGCCAAGAGATAATCAACGGCTGTACTTGCAGCTGCCGTCACCTGAGAAGCTCCATTGTTATCGGCCAGAACCTGGACGGCAGGCACGGAAGCAGCCGAGAAAATACGCGTGTCGTCAGTTAAGGTAAATTTTGCGTCAGGAGCGGCACCGTAGAACTTGTACGATGCGGCCTTGTCCCAGAACTTCAAGGGGTTGTATTCCCACTTTGTAGTTGTCTGGCTGCTGCTGGAGTTGTAAGTAACAACCTGAGCGTTGAACACTTTCGTATCCGTCGAATTATAGGTTTTCCAACCCCAAACCTGCATGGTATTTCCGTTCACTTCAAGAGCAGCCTTGTTTGCAATTTCACCAGCGTTACGGGTGACATTTTCAACCCAGTCGCTATTGAACCCAATGGGAACTTCGTTCTCGGTGATCTCGGTGATCACATCGTTCTGCGAGCAGGCAGCGAAGGTGGCTGCAACAGCGGCAAGGATAAAATATGACTTTTTCATTGTTGTAATCTTATTATTATTGGTTTGTATACTATGGTACGTTTAATCTTCGATGATGATGTCAACATTCTCCTTGTTCGTCCACTCATAGACCTCGGCATCGAAAGTGATGATGTCAGCATCAATAAGGATGTTGAGCGTGTTCTGCCAGCCTTCGCAGAAGTCGAGGGTTGCGCCGCTGGCCTTGCCAAATGCATTGGCGAGGTTGCAGTAGGCCGTGTAGGGCTCGCCGTTGATGGTGTAGGAAAGCTTGAAGTAGGGGTGAGCTGCATCCGTCGTTCCACCGACCTTACCATTGGCACGGTCAAGAACTTCGCTGGTGATAGCCTGCGGGATGATGAGGTACTGGGCAATGTAAAGGGCAGTGCTTCCCAAAGAGGTAGAAGAAATGTCATAGCCAGGCAGGTTGTAAGTTCCGGCCGTAGTCAGAGTGCCCCAACGGCCAGTTGTGCCGGCAGAGAGAGTCGTTCCACTCTCAGCATTCTCCGTGAATGTGCCCTTGTTCTTCAAGTTGACGCCAGTGATGCCAAATTCTGTAACCTTCACGTCAATCCCAGTGGCAAGCAGCGCGGAACCGTCCTTAATCTTGATGGTAACATTCAGGCGGGAGAGGATGTGGTCGAAGGTCTCATTGACGTCGTCGGGGATAGCCTTGTTGTAAGAAGCGCGAGCAACCTCGTTGTCCTCAGCAATCAGAAGGTCAACATCGCTGGCAGCCTCCTTGAAATACTCTTGATAGTCCGTTGAGGCTTTCTGATTGGACATGTTGTTCGTAAGTCCACCAGCAAGGGTGAAATCGGTATAGGTGAGATAGCCAGCATCGCCACCGCCATTGTTCATTGTCCAGTTAGCATCAGACGGGGCAGCAGCATAGAAGTAATACTTCTCAGCGGACTTGTCCCAGAACTTCACGGGATCTGCTGTCCAGGCAGAAGATGCATAACTGACCGTACCTTTGTTATACACAGCGGTGGAAACCCAAGCGCCATCGTAGTACTTCCAAGCCCAAACGTCGAACGTCGGAGTGGCAAAGTAGTTCTCGAGGTCGTACTTGTTAGTAGCGGCGGAGTTGTTCTCTGCACGGGTTTGTGACTCAGTGAAGGTGGTGAATCCGATGGGGGATTCGGTGACTGCGTTGACGTTCTCGTCAACAAGGACTTCCTGGGTGCAGGAGGCGAAGAGGCCTGCAACTGCGGCGAGAATTAAATAACTCTTTTTCATAACTCTTTTAATTTTGATTGGTTTATAAATGGATATTATTTTCTATTAGTCAACGTCTTCAGTATAGCTGTACTTGTTAGTCCACTCAGAGACACCAGCGTCGAACTTGATGACGTTGTTCTCGGGGTTGAGGTGGAACTTAACCGTGTAGTTGGAGTTCTCCTCGTAGTCCGTATAGGTGGGAGCGGCGAAGGCGTCCGTCATGGCGAGCTTATACGTGAAATTCTCAGGATACTCGTTACCAGCGGCGTCGATGGAGATCAGGCGATACTTGATGGTGATGACCTGATTGGCAGCAATGTCCTGCGGCATAACGAGGGATTCGATGAAGTACAGGTCGTCCACGCCCAGCTGGTCACCTTTGGTAGGATCAGCCGTGAAGGCGGGAGAAACATAGGTGTAGTTCACCTTGTCCGTGCCGACAACCGTCCAAGTGGGCTCGTACTTCAAAGTGCTCAGGGCGCTGGAGAAAGAACCCGTGCTGTTGAAGTCGTCAGCGCTAACGCTCTGAACGAGCACCTTGTAGCCGGCAACACCAGCGGCGGGAGCAGCCTTCTCGACATCGAGAGCGACGTTCAGCTTAGCAAGGGTGTGGCGGAAGATGAGGTCCACATAAGCATCGTGGGTGTCTCCGTGCTGGCCGTTCAGGTCGGAGACCATGATGTCAAGATCCTTCAACGTAGTTCCAGCAACGCCGTCGAAACCGGTCTTCACTTCTGTAGCCTGAGGAGTCTCGTCCTGCATGCGGTTCTGACCCTTGATGACGTAGTTAGAAGTGGACTGGAACATAGCGCCTGTAGCACCTACCTCATCGCCGGCAGCAGCAAAAACGTAAGTCAGCGGAGCAGCGGCGGGCGTGTAGGCAGCGAAGTAATACTGAGCCTGCTTGTCCCAGTAACGGGCAGGAGTGTAGTGCCATGCCTCCGTGAGGTCGTAGTTGGCAGCATCAGCAATGAAGTCGCAGGTGACACCGGTGTTGGCGGTGGTGTTGTTCGTGCCAAACACGGCCTGAACGGCACCTCCGTTGTCATCCGTCTTAGTTCCATAAACCACGAAGGTCTTGTGGTAAGCCTCCAGCTCGAAGTCAGCTGTTGAACGGGTAGCCTTCTCGGCAAAAGTGCTGAAGCCGATGGCGCGGGGAGCAGAGGTGTCGTTAGCGGTCTCTTCAACGAGCACCTCGTTGGAGCAGGAGGCCAGGAGGCCTGCGACTGCAGCGAGAATTAAATAACTCTTTTTCATACTCTTTTTGATTTTAATTGTAAATAATGTTGTTTTTTTTCTCTCGTTATACCTATATATTATTATATAGTGATTTCAGAATTGACTTCGTTTTGCCAGTTTTCAACAGAGGCATTGAAACCGCCGCCTGTGTTGTTCTTCTTCTCATGATCGACTTCGTCGCGGGTGAAGACCTTCGATGCGTCGATGTAGATGGTGATGACGCCGCCTGCGGGGTGCTGGGCCATCTGCTCGCTGATGTTGAAGGCGAGGGGCTTGACATCGCCTCCGCGGAGGACGAAGTTAAGACCAATCCAGTTGCCCACCTCGTTGACAGGTGCAACACCGGTTTCGTCGAGGGTGCGGCGGGCCTGCAGCGGGTCGATGCCGGGGAGACCCCAGGTGAGGACGCGGGCTGCGCAGACGTCGGCCTCCGTCTCCGTACCATCGGCCAGATGAACGGTCTTGTGCACCTGCATGGGCTTGATATCCTCGGAGTTGATGGAGACAGGGCTGTCCCAGTCCTTGCGGCTGAAGAGCTCGACACCCTGCGAAAGGCCGGTGATGGTGAGGCCGTTGACGGCACGCACGCGGGCGGTCGAGTCGGGCTTCTCGGGGTCATCGACGTCGCAGTAGTTGTTGAGGATGACGGGCTGGATGAGATAGATGAACGTGTAGGGCTCCAGCGTAGCGTCGATGCGGTAGAGATAGACGTGGTTGCCTTCCTCGTCGATGGTATCTTCGTAGTCGTTGGGGTCTTCGGACACGTAGAGGTCGTCGAGGAAGACACCGAACATTTCGTCAGGCTGGTTATAGACATCGTACGGCTTGAACGACGGATCGGGCTGCTCCTCCGTAAGGTCACGCGTGGAGGGGAAGTAGGTCGGTGCGTTGACCGAACGCGTGGTCATATTATAGAAGGAGTAGTCGTCGGCAACCTGCGTACGGACATATTCGAGGTCGGAGTTGAAGAACAGCATGTCGTACCAGTTGGCGGCCGTGAGCGACACGCGGTTGCGGCCATTGATGACCATACTGCGCGTGAAGGGGTTCTGACGCTGACCGTTACGACCGTCGAGGTTGTAGATGGTGGCACGGACATACTCGGGCTCGGTGTAACCGATAGGACCATAGTTCACGTCGTCCTCTGGCCAGTCGTACATCCACTCGAAACGCCAGTTGATGCCGAAGTAGGTCACGAGGTCGATATCGTAGATAGCAATCTCGATGGGAACCTGACTGGTAGGAAGCCACAAATCCTTACGCTCGCAGCTCGTGGTGAGCAGCGAGAGCACCACTGCTGCGGTCAGCAGGGCCTTCGTGAGGAGGTTATGGGACTTGTGCATCATAATTCTTTTATTATTTCTCCCTTCAGAGTCGTTTTGGGTGGTTTGGTTTAATGAATGAATATATTTTAATAGTATTTTTACGATAATTTACCTTATTATATATTATAACTTCAATTTACGGTCGATGAGGTCGTAGCTGATGGTGATGCCGGCACCGGTGGGGTAGCGGAACCAACTGCGGAAGCGGTGGTTGCGGCGGACAAACTTGGTGACGTCATCGCCATGCCAGTTGTAGTAGTACTTGGCGGAGACGAACTGACCGGTGGCAGCATCCCACTTGGCACCATAGTAGTAGTCGTCGTAACGAGTCTCGAAGAAACCCCACTTGATGAAAGCCTCGAGTTTCCAGCGGCTGTTGGGATTGCGGCCCAGACGCTTAACATAGCCGTAGCCCAGACCGGCGCCCCAGCCTTCGCCCTGATAACCGCGTCCCTGCGTGCTGTCAAAGCAGAAGTCGTAGAGGAAGGCATGGCCGTAGAGGCTGAGGTAGTGACCCGTGTGGCTGAAGTCGGTGGTGAAGTAGCGGCGTGCCTCGAGCTGACCGTTGAGCAGCTGGAAGTAGTGGTGCTTCGAGGTGGGATAAGGCGTGGGATAGGGATTGCCCGTACCCGGAATACCTTCATCGTTGTACCACCACGGGAAGTCATACTCGCCGACAAAGCTCCAATTAGAGTTGTGGGGGTAATACTCGACTTCAATGTTAACAATGGGGTCGTAGGCAACGCCGGGGATGAAGAAGGCGTCGTAGAGCAAGTTGGTCTTGACAGCCAGCATCGGCTCCTTCGCCCGCTTGCCGGAATCCATTCCACCCGACAAGTCAAACTTGCTGTTCGTGCCGAAGACAGGATTCCATGCAGGCAGGAGGACATCGTCCATAGTGCCTTCAACGACTTCGGGCTCAGCCAGTTTATACTTGGTGAAGTAGAAGACCACGCGAGCCGAACGCAACGTCGGGTAGTACACCTTGAGCAGACGACGCCAGGTGGCACCACCGTTCAGGGCACGCAGGGCGGCCTTCGTGGCAACGTCGTCACCTTTATGGGCATCAATGATATGCATGATGGCGTCACGATCGACGTCGTCGGAAGCCTCAATCAGCTTGTACAGATAAGCATAGTCCTCAGGAACGGTGTTGAAGACAATCTGGTCGTCAGAGGGCATGTCGATGTAGCGCGACAGCGAGTCAACCAGCGCCTGACCACGGCCCTTAGCCAATCGAATGTTATTGCTGTAGGAACCTTCAGGAGAAGCACTCATGCGGACATACATGTGGTGAAGCTGCAGGTTGCGCTCCTTCAAGATGGGGACAATTTCTTCGATGAGCTTGCGGTAAGAAGCGCTGTTCGGATCAATGTTCGTCTTGTTGACCTTGAAGTTCACATCAAGACTGTAGAGGGCGAACTGCTGAAGGAGACTGTCAGCGCCGATGTTGTCCTCGCCGACGATCTTAACGAAGCTGGGATAGTCGCGCTCCTTGTTCACATCCATCAGCGTGTCGGCAGGAATGTCGAGGCTGAGGTCATAAACAGCATTACGATAGCGCTTGTTGAAGACGCTTTCACGCGATACGCTCTTGCCTGCACGCGAAGAAGCGTTCTTTGAAAGAGCCGACAAAGAATCGGATTTCGACACAATCGTATTGGCCAGCGAAACAATCGAACGGGAAAGCGTATGGGTGCTATCGTTCACCGTTTCCAAATAATTTTCCACACCTGTAAGAGAAAAATCAGGCTCATTAGCTTCGTTCGCAAACACAGACGAAGAAAAAAGCGCGCTCACCGCCATCATCAGGCAGGAGAGGAAATGCTTGTTAATCTTCGTCTTGAACTTCATTTTCAACGTGTTTTATGCGATGTATACTAAAATGCCTTTCTCTATCGGCTGCAAAGAAACGGCAACTTTTTGATTTCACCAAAGAAAATCGAAGAAAAAAACATGCTCTCCAACATATTTTTTTCATTTTTGCCAAAAAGCAGCCTGGAAAAGAAACAAATGGCCTCACAAAACATTTATGCGCGCGCTATAATAATTTTAGCTGCTACAGCGTGCAAATAGGGTGAGTTATTAATGAATGTTAAGTTATATATTCAGAAATAGAATGAATTATATATTCAAATATTCTTTATTGTATTATCAGATATTTCATTGTATTTTTAAGTCTTGTTTTTACAATGATTTAGGACGCAAATCGCGCGTTGAAGGCAAAAAGGGGCATTTATCGTAAAAAATGACCTCGTGAGAAAGATTTATGCGGAAAAAGAATTTAAATATGTGGAAAAAAAGCCGAAATCAAGCCAGGAAACAAGTCTGACTACGCTTTTCAATGTACGAACAGAAATCAAAGACAAAAATCAGCTATTCTGCTATTCATTCAGCTGCCACCGCGACCAACACCGACCAGACAGCATTTCGCCACAAAACACACAAGCTAAGCCCTAACAAAAAATCACCCAACCCCACCTCTCAAGCGCTTAAAGTTGAGCGCTCAACACGAAACATTATGGCGCCACCATATTCCGTCAACACGCCAAATTTATGGTATCTACTTGCAAAAAAAGCCTTTCACAACAGAGAAAAGCCCTTCCCATACGCAGAAAAGGCCTTCCTACACAGAGAAAAGGCCTTCCCACACGCAGAAAAGGCCTTCCCACAGAGAAAAAGAAAGAAGCCTGCCCAGTTACAAGATTTATCAAAAAAAAACACATCAATAGCGGGACTTTGACAATATCCTCAATTACCCCAACCACCTAACGCGCCCTGAGGGGCAACGAGCACCCAGCCCAGGGCGTCGCCCTGGGTACAAACAGCAGCAGTAACTACATCCTGAAAGGGCAAAAGCAATTTTATTGAAGGCTTTTTCCCTTTCAGGGCGACTATATGTACGGACCGTACCCAGGGTGCCAGCCTAGGCTGAGTGCTTCTGGCCATTCAGGGCGTTAGGGGGATTTTTTACCGGCGACCGATAATAATATAATAATGTACGCGTACGCGCGCGCGAAGCGGCGTACTCAAAAAGAGAGAAAAAAGTCAGAATTTTATTCCGGTGAATTTTGGAGAATCGTCCTCGCGACTCTCTTTCCTTTAGATGTCTTTACATATTTCCCTCGGGAAACCTTCTCCACCCAACCATTGCGCTCCCAAGCATCAAGCCATTTATTGGCAGTCGTAATGGACACTCCTCCCTCGACGGCAACCATGCGCTGCTCGTTACGGATGAACATCGTGGAGAGAGACGCAAAACATGAGTCGCTGGTAATTTTCGGCCTCTCCTCCTCGGAAGATTCGCCTTCAGCTTCCTGCGTTTGAACGACGGTATAGCCTTCGCCAGGAAAGAGATCTTCGCCATCCTCCTGCGAGGCCTGATCCGACAAAGCCTGAAGCTTGACTTCATTCATACGCTGAACAGCCGTCAACGCCACAGACATGGCTGAAATCTCAGCGCGCAACGCATGCTCCTTTGATGCCATCTTTCGTTCCAGCTCTTCTCGCACACGCTCAACCCGCTCCTTGTCGTTACGGAAAATGCGGAAGACGTTCTCATGATCGTTCACGAGTTTGCGAAAAACATGAGCACGCTTATTATAATAAAGGAAAAATAGAATAATTCCAATAGCAACGATAATGGCTAGAATCAAGTTTATGTACGTGAAAAAAGGCAGCCGACGATGAACAGACTCAGCCTTTTCCTCGTATTGCTGAAGAGATGAAAACGCCGACTCCAATTCTCCAATCCGCTTATCATATGCATCGACCTGCTCAGCCAGCGCTTGGTTCTGCTCCGCCAACACACGATTTTGTTCAGCAAGCGCTTTATTCAATTCCTTAAGCACAGCACTCTGGCTACTGGCACCATCCGTCTGCGCCGACATGTTGACGCCGGACAACGGAAGCAACAGCAGAACCAGCAGGACAAGGCCCTTAAGGATAGTCTTCATCTTTTATTATTCTTCAATCCGCTGCAAAGATAAAGCATTATTTTTGAAAAACAAAATGGTTACATAAAAGAAGTGAAAGTTTTTTTCTTCCAGCCAGAAACAGACGCCCAATCAGAGCAGCCTCTCCGCGAAAGCCAAGCGCAAAAAAATAAACAAACGTTGACAAAATCTTTATTATAAACACCTAAACAGAAAGATATTATAAAAATAATAAGGTTAACAAATAAAAAACAAACAGGTAACAAATAAAAAGAGGCCACGATAGGATTATCGTGGCCTCAGAGCAATGAGATTAGGGAGGGAGAGGGATTACATCATGCCGTCCATGCCCATGCCGGGGTTGGCGGGCATCGGGGGCTGCGGCTCCTTCTTCTCGACAATGACGCACTCGGTGGTGAGGAACATGCCGGCGATGGAAGCAGCATTCTCAAGAGCCACGCGGGCAACCTTGGCAGGATCGACCACGCCAGCGGCCTTCAGGTTCTCATAGACATCGGTACGGGCATTGTAACCAAAGTCACCCTTGCCTTCGCGCACCTTCTGGACGACGACGGCGCCTTCCTTGCCCGCGTTGGCGACAATCTGGCGCAGCGGCTCCTCGACGGCACGCTTGATAATTTCAATACCGGTGGTCTCGTCGGCATTCTCGCCCTTGAGTCCTTCGAGAGCATCGATGGCGCGGATGTAAGCCACGCCGCCGCCCGGGACGATACCCTCTTCGATGGCTGCACGCGTTGCGCACAGAGCGTCATCGACGCGGTCTTTCTTCTCCTTCATCTCCACTTCGCTGACAGCACCGACGTAGAGGACTGCCACGCCACCTGACAGCTTTGCCAGACGCTCCTGCAGCTTCTCCTTGTCGTAGTCGCTCTTCGTGACGGCAATCTGAGCCTTGATCTGGGCCACACGGTCGGCAATCTGCTTGGAGTCGCCATGACCGCTGACGATAGTGGTGTTGTCCTTGTTGACGGTAATCTTGTCGCACGTGCCGAGCATCTCCATCGTGGCCTGCTCGAGCTTGACGCCCTTCTCCTCGCTGATGACAAAGCCACCCGTGAGAATAGCGATGTCCTCAAGCATCTCCTTACGACGGTCGCCAAAGCCAGGAGCCTTGACAGCGCAGATTTTCAGCTGAGCGCGCAGACGGTTGACAACCAGCGTCGTGAGCGCTTCGCTATCGACATCCTCAGCAATGATGAGGAGCGGACGGCCCGACTGGACAGCCGGCTCGAGGATGGGAAGGAGGTCCTTGAGGTTGGAGATCTTCTTGTCGTAGATGAGGACGTAAGGATTGTCCATGACGCACTCCATCTTCTCCGTATCGGTGACGAAGTATGGGCTGAGGTAGCCGCGGTCGAACTGCATGCCTTCGACAACGCCAATGCTGGTGTCTGTGCCCTTGGCCTCTTCGATGGTGATGACGCCGTCTTTGCTAACCTTGCGCATGGCGTCGGCAATCAGCTTACCTATCTCAGCGTCGTTGTTAGCGCTGACGGAAGCCACCTGCTCAATCTTGTTATAGTCCGTGCCGACCTCTTCGGCCTGTTCGCGCAGGCTCTCGACAACCTTGGCGACAGCCTTGTCGATGCCACGCTTCAGATCCATCGGGTTAGCACCGGCGGTAACGTTCTTGATGCCCACATTGACAATGCTTTGAGCGAGCACGGTAGCCGTGGTGGTGCCGTCGCCGGCATCGTCGCCCGTCTTGCTGGCGACAGACTTCACGAGCTGAGCGCCTGTATTAGCAAAGGCGTCGGCCAGCTCCACTTCCTTAGCGACGGTAACACCGTCCTTCGTAATCTGGGGAGCGCCGAACTTCTTCTCGATGATCACATTGCGGCCTTTCGGACCAAGGGTAACCTTCACGGCATTTGCCAACTCGTCCACGCCCTTCTTCAGCTGGTCGCGGGCGTCCATATTGAATAAGATTTCTTTTGCCATAGTTTTTTTATTTTGGGGAGGTTTTTTACTGGATTGACTGGAAATTCTGGATTTTCTGGATAATCTGGATAATCTGGATAATCTGGATTTTCCGGAAATTCAGGAAAAAAGGGGGGGGGTTATGCTAAGACGGCTAAGACGTCGCTCTGGCGCATGATGAGATATTTTTCGCCTTCGACCTCGAGCTCGGTGCCAGCATACTTGCCATAGAGCACGGTGTCACCCACCTTGAGGACCATCTCCTCGTCTTTCGTGCCGTTACCGACGGCAACAACCTTGCCTTTAAGCGGTTTCTCCTTGGCTGTATCGGGGATGATGATACCGCCGACTGTCTTCTCCTCTGCTGCTGCGGGAGCAATGAGGACGCGATCTGATAATGGTTTAATGTTCATAATAACGTATTATTTTAATAAGGTTAAACATTTTTCTGCAAATCCCCTTGCGAAAAGCGTGCCAAAGGTGACAAGGGGCATGACGCGAACAGCCGTTGTGTCAGAAACGTCCGCAGGCTGACGCATACGGTGACAGTTTGTCACTCTTCCGGCTGCGAAAGCATCGTCTCCAGTTCTTCGGGCGAAAGGCCGAGGCGGAACTCGCCATCTTTCGCTACGGAAATGCTTCCCGTCTCTTCGGAGACGATAATCACCAGGGCATCCGACACTTCGGAGAGGCCCAGCGCGGCACGATGGCGAAGGCCCAGCTGCTTGGGGATGTTCTCGCGATGCGACACGGGCAGCACACATCCTGCCGCCACAATCCTGCCACCGCTGATGATGACAGCGCCGTCGTGCAGCGGACTGTTCTTGAAGAACAGATTCTCGATGAGCATACGATTGATATTGGCGTCGATGCGCTCGCCCGTCTCGATGAAGTCACCGAGATGCTGGTCGCGCTCTACGACAATCAGGGCACCGACCTTACCGTCAGACATATTCTGACAAGCACGCACCAACGGCAGCCAATCCTGCTGGTCGCCTGACGCACGATTACGCGTACTCAGGAAACGAAACAGTTTTTTAAATTGCTTCTGCGAGCCCAACTCGCGGAAAAAATGGCGTATCTCGTTTTGGAAGATGACAATCAGGGCCAATACGCCCACGTTGGCAAGGGCGTTGAAGATGGAGCCCAGCATCGGCATCTCAAGCACACGCGACACCAGCATCCACACCACGACAAATATAAGTATGCCGAGGAACAGATTCAGCGAGCCTGACTCTCTCATCATCTTATACAAATAGAAAAGCAGCAGGGCAACCAAGAAAATATCTATCAGATTGAGCAGGTTTAGTCCGAGTAACATGATGGTTATTTACGATTAGACGATTGACAATTTACGATTTACTATTTACGATTTACGATTTAGCATTTGGACAAGGCGAAGACACTCGACAGCTTCACGGACATCGTGCACGCGGAGGATGTCGGCGCCATGCAACAGGGCGAAAGTGTGAAGCACGGTTGTGCCATTCAGGGCTTCTTCAGGCGTGATTCCAAGCGTCTTGTAGATCATCGATTTGCGCGATACACCTACCAGCAACGGCCGTCCAAAACGACGCAGGGCGGAGAGCCGGGAGAGAATGCCGAAGTTCTCCTCAACCGTCTTGCCGAAGCCGAAGCCAGGATCCAGAATGACATCGGTCACCCCCTTCGACGCCAGCAACGGCAGCAGCTCAGCAAAGAACGCTTCTGGAGCAGCCGTAGGACACGTCAGCACGTAAGGCACTCCCGCCAAAGCGGCTGCCCCACCCGACACATCGTTCACGATGAGCGAGCCAAAGCGACGGATGCACTCAGCAGCCACCGACGGACGGAACGTATCTATCGACAGAGGCAGCTCGGGCAACGCCAGACGAATGCCCTCCAAAGCAGGCAGCAAGCGAGCCAGCTCCTCCTCTTCAGAAGCCGGTGTAGAGCCTGGGCGCGTGGAGCACGCCCCGACATCCAGCATGTCGGCACCGTCAGCCACCATCTGCAGCCCCCTCCGCACAACCTCATCGGCAGAAGCGCTGCGTGAAGCCGCGTAGAACGAGTCTGGCGTCACATTCAGTATGCCCATGATGACGGGGGAAGCACCAGCTTGTCTATCTCTTCGCATCCGAATCTCCATTTTTGCCCACAAATATACGCTCTTTTTTTCGTTTTCGCATGAAATTAAATTATTTTTCGTATTTTTGCGCCCCAAACAGCAATGAAGACAGAAGAACTCTATTCCTATTTTCTGAAATGCACCGGTGTGACCACCGACACACGTGCATGTTCGCAAGGCGCCCTCTTTATTGCCCTGCGAGGAGAACGTTTCAACGGGAACCAGTACGCCGACGATGCCCTGAAGGCCGGCTGCTCGTATGCCGTCGTTGACGACAAGGCCTACTACGACGCCTCCAACGACCGTCTGCTGCTGGTGGACAATACGCTGGAAGCTCTGCAGTCGCTGGCGCGCTATCATCGCCGTCAGCTTGGCACAACGCTCATCGGCATCACCGGCACCAACGGCAAGACAACCACCAAGGAACTGATTGCTGCCGTGCTCAGCCGGAAGTATCAGACCCATTACACACGAGGAAACTTGAACAACGCCATTGGCGTGCCCCTCACCCTGCTGCAGCTGAACGGCACCCATCAGCTGGGCGTAATCGAGATGGGGGCCAGCCACCCGGGCGACATCCGCGAGCTGGTGCAGATTGCCGAGCCCGACTGCGGCCTCATCACCAACGTCGGAAGGGCACACCTGCAGGGATTCGGCTCTTTCGAAGGCGTGGTAAGGACGAAAGGCGAGCTCTACGACTTCCTCCGTCTTCGGGACAATGGCTTCATCTTCTTGAACGACAACGACCCGCACCTTTGCGGCATCGCCCAAGGCCTTCATGCCCTGCGCTACGGCACAGGAGCGCCGACAGAAGGGAAAGAGGTTGGCGGTCAGGTGCTGTCGTGCGACCCGTTCCTCCGCTTCCGCTGGAGCACGCTGGAGGGAGACAGCTATGACGTGCAGACTCGGTTAGTGGGACGGTATAACATCGACAACGCCCTCTGCGCCATCGCTGTAGGCCTCCGCTTTGGCGTCCAGCCCGACGACATCAATCAGGCCATCAGCAGCTACGAGCCCACCAACAGCCGTTCGCAACTGCTGCAGACCGCCCACAACACACTCATCGTCGATGCCTACAACGCCAACCCCACCAGCATGCAAGCTTCGCTGGAGAATTTCGAGCAGATGAACGCACCGCGCAAGATGGTCATCCTCGGCGAGATGAGGGAGCTGGGCAGCGCAAGCGAGCAGGAACATCTGCACATCCTCGCCCTGCTCTCCAAGATGCACCTACAAGAGGTGTGGACGGTAGGCAAACAGTTCGAGAATTCAGCCTTTCCCTTCCGCCATTTTACCGACACCGACGAGGCAGCCCAAGCCCTGCAAGCCCAGCAGCCGACGGACGCCACCATTCTCATCAAAGGATCCAACGGCGTACACCTGTCGGCCCTCATTCCCTATTTATAATTCCATGCGCCCATGAACACCCACTATTATAAAGTAGCCGAGCAAATCATCGGCTTCCGCACACCAAAGGGTGACAGCTATCCCTACCTGCCTTCGTTCGAACCGTTTGTACACCCTTATGTAGAGGGAGAGCCTGTGCTCTTCACCCTTACCCTTGACGACAGCCTCACCCCTGCCCAGAAGCCTGAAACCATCGGCGAGTTTGACAGCGGTGGAGCATTTTTCAGCGTCAACAGGCTGTCCAACGGTGGTTATCAGTTCCTTATCGCTCCCCCTCAGGGGAACTATTGCGGCATGTTGCAGACCAACGCAACATTCAGCGAGGGCAGACTCGCCCTGCAAGGCAACGACTGGGCCCGCGAATTTGCCACCAACAACAGCATGATGCTAATGTACGCCTTTGCCGCAGCCGACAAGCACACGCTGCTGTTCCACGCCTCCGTCATCGAAAACGCCGGACACGGCTACCTCTTCCTGGGCAAGAGCGGCACGGGCAAGAGCACGCATAGCAGCCTCTGGCTCAAGCACATCCCCGGCAGCGAGCTGATGAACGACGACAACCCCGTCGTCGTGGCTACAGACGATGGCGCGATTGTCTATGGCTCACCCTGGAGCGGCAAGACGCCCTGCTACCGCAACATCAGCGCCCCCATCGGGGCATTCGTGCGCATTCGTCAGGAGAAAATCAACCACATCAAACGGGACAAGACCCTCGAGGCCCTCTCTGCCCTGCTCCCCTCCGTCTCATCCATGAAGTGGGACGACCGTGTTTACAACGGCATCTACGACAGCCTCAGCATGCTCATTGCCCATGTGCCTTGCTACACCCTGGGGTGCAGACCCGACAAAGAGGCTGCAGAAGTATGCCACAAGGCCGTTTTCGTGGGGTAGAAAAAAGAACAAAGGGTTAACAAATCCATGAAAGAAGAGAACATCATCGAACTCCCCAACGACATCTTCTTAAAGGGAATAAGGGATTTGCTAGAAGAGGGCCACACCGCTACGTTGCGTGTGCGGGGCAACAGCATGCGCCCTTTTCTGGAAGATCGCCGTGACAGCATCAAGCTCACGGCTGTCACCCACATAGAAATAGGCGACGCCGTTTTGGCAGAGATATCCCCAGGCAAATACGTGTTTCATCGCATCATCGCCATCGATGGAGACAACGTCACCCTCATGGGCGACGGAAATGTGCGCGGCACGGAACATTGCACCAAAGCCGACGTCAAGGCCAATGCTCTTGCCGTCATCCGCAAGGGCAAAGAATACAGCACCGACAGCAGGCGCTGGAAACGCTACTCGGCTTGCTGGGTGCGGCTGACCCCCATCAGACGATGGCTGCTTGCCATACACCGGCGCCTGCCCGCTAAATGGAGGTAGGAAAGAATTAGGAATTAGGAATTAGGAATTAGAAATTAGGAATTAGGAATTAGGAATTAGATTTTCGGAATTAGGAATTAGGAATTAGAGATTAGGAATTAGGAATTAAAATAGGAAATAAAAAAAACGAATAGACATGAAAATCAAGGACGGATTTGAGATTAGACAGATCTGCGGTGAGAATATCATCGTAGCTAAAGGCATTCAGAACATCGACTTCAACAAAATCATCAGCCTCAACGAAAGTGCGGCTTATCTGTGGAAAGAACTTGTCGGGAAGGATTTCACCCCCGAATCTATGGCTGATCTGCTTCGTTTGGAATACGATGTCAACGAGGAAACCGCACTTGCTGATGCCCAAGAACTGGCTAAAGCCTGGCAGGAAGCAGGGCTTTGCGAGTGATAGTTTGGGTTAGAGGTAAGAGGTTAGAGGTTAGAGGTTAGAGGTTAGAACTGGAAGTAGATGAAAGCCTGCAGCCCCGAGGTGATGAACTGGTAAACGACAAACACCACCACAACCATCAGCACAACAAGCACCGGCATCGGAAGCAGCGCAATGTTCAGCCGATACCAGCGTTTCCAGCGAGCAGGCAGCCAATGAATGGCCATGCCGAGGGCAAACAGCACAAAGACCTTCCAGTAGGCACCGACAATCGTCCACACATCTACCCCACCCCATGCTGAGCCAATCTGGTTCACCATATTTTTTGCTGTGCTCCACGCCTCCTGATTGGCTACGGCAGGGTCGAGGCTAGACCCTGAGCGGAAGAAAAGTCGGGTGAAGGTGATGAACGTGAACGTCTGAAGGATGGCCCATGCATTAGCCAGACTGCCTGTCAGCCTATTGACTGACGCCGGAGCCCCTCTCCAGCCCTTTTCTACGAAATGCCACACGTACCTCACCAGCGTTCCCACCGTCAGCGCCATCATCCAGACAAAGAATACATTGAAGACAGGCTGCGGGACACGTTGCGTCAGCACATAGAGCACCAGCGTGACAACGAGCACCAACGCCATGCGGACATTCCACGACATCTCCTTCCAGAACTTATAGATGATCATGCCGATGCCGTTCAGTCCGCCCCAAATCATAAAATTCCACGAAGCTCCGTGCCAAAGACCGCCCAACAGCATGGTGATGAACGAGTTGAGGTTGCCCATCAGTAGTTTGCGGCGTTTGGGTTTCTGTTTCGTGACGCGTATAGCCACAAGGATGCCCACAGCTGCAGCAACAATGATGGCTGTCACCACCCAGCTGCCGCTGAGGATGAGCACGATAAGGCTTATCAGCCCCAGCCAGAAATAGGTGCCAAAGGTCGTGTTCCGGTTACCGCCAAGCGGGATGTAAAGGTAGCTCTGCAGCCACCGGCTCAGCGACATGTGCCAGCGTTTCCAGAAGTTCGCCGGGTTCGGAGCCTTGTAGGGCGAGTTGAAGTTCTGAGGCAAGTAGAAGCCCATCAGCATAGCCACGCCAATGGCAATGTCCGTATAGCCCGAGAAATCGGCATAGACCTGCAACGAGTAGCAGAACAAGGCACTGAGGTTCTCGAAGCCGCTGAAGAGCAGCGGGTTCTCAAAGACGCGGTCGATGAAGTTCACAGCCAGGTAGTCAGAGAGTATCAGCTTCTTCATCAGACCGTTCATAATCCAGAAGACCGCCACGCCGAACTGCCTGCGGCCCAGGAAGTAAGGTTTATAGAGCTGAGGGATGAACTCGGCTGCCCTCACAATGGGCCCTGCCACCAGCTGCGGGAAGAAGCTGACGTAGAAGCCAAAGTCGAGGATGTTGAGCACAGGGTCCACTTTCCGCCGAAAGACGTCCACCGTGTAGCTGATAACCTGAAACGTGAAGAATGAGATGCCCACAGGGAGCACGATTTTGTCCACGTTGAAGAGGTCCTTCCCGCAAAGGATATTGCCCACCCACGAGAAGACATCGAACACGCGGAAATGGATGTGGAAGAGGTGGTTGACGACGTCGGTGAGGAAATAGGCATACTTGAAGTAGCAGAGCAGCGAGAGGTCGATGACGACGCTCAGCACGAGCCAGGCCTTCCGTTTCCGTTCGGTCGGCGAGGCGTGGATGCGCTTGGCGATGAAGAAGTCCGAGCACGTCACGAACATCAGAATCAGCACAAACAGTCCGCTGGTCTTGTAATAGAAGAACAAGCTGACGAAGAACAGGAACGCATTACGCAGCAGGCGCTTGCTGTGAATCAGGCTGAAAACGGCAAAGACAACGGCAAAGAACGCCCAGAAATAGAACTGCGTGAACAGCAGGGGCGAATTCTCCTGAAAGAGGAAAACGTGTTTGAGGAAGGGTATCACCTGCTCCATAGTGCCTTATCGCTGACCTGTTGACTTTTTGTCGTTTGCCGTTCTGACGGATTCCATGTAATCATCTACCAAGGCGTTATAGAGCAAATCGCCCAGCAGTTCGTAGCCCGTCCGTGTGAAGTGGATGAGGTCGGAGGACATCAGTCCGGCATCCCTCCATCGGGGGCTGCTATCCAGTCCGCCCATGAAGTCAAAGACGTCCCAGACGGCGCCACAGTACTCAGCTGCCAGCTCATAGAACGCCTTCTGAACCAGCTCGGCGTTGCGGTTGGCCCGTTTCACGCGGCGCGACACGCGGCGATAGGTGTCGTTGTTGGTGATGAAGACATAAGCACAGCCCGGCGAGACGCGCTCCACCATAGCAATCAGACGCCGATAGCCCCCCTTGAAGGCCTCCACGTTAAACTCGCCATAAGGGACTGCCGCGTCGTTGACGCCAATGGCAAACACCACCAGGTCGGGGCGCACGAGCTGTAGGTCGCGTGGCAGGTACGGGCAGCGCAGCCATGTCGGTACGGCTGCCCCATTGATGCCCGACGAGTAGTAGCTGATGCCCACGAGATCGTTTTCGGGTATCAGGCCCGTCAGCGTAAGCTGTTCTCCGCGAGGGATGCGGAAGCGTACGGTGACGGAGTCGCGCATGCCGTCGAAGGGCAGCAGCCAGCCACCGCACAGCGTGTCAGCGCGGGCGAAGAGCGTGTCGCTCAGGCCGTCGTGCACCTCTACGGCATAGGGCCTCACCGTGTCGGCCGAGGCATAGCCCATCAGCCTGAGACGGCTCAGCTGCCAGCTGGGTGTCATGCCGACGTCGAGCACCAGCGTCAGCGAGGCGAGGCTGTCCGTCGTGGTGGCTGCGATGCCGCTGATGCCGAAGTCGAAAGCGGCGTTACGGTCGATGTTGCGTCCGGCTGTCCATGAGCCGGTATATTCCATGCGGTAGTTATGGTTCCAGTTGGTATTGGCCATGCCGAAGGGGAAGAGGATGCCGCGCACGCCGATGTTCCCCGGCTGCATGTCCGTGAGGTTGCTGCGCATGCGATGCGAGAAGAAGTCGGCCTGTACGTGGCTGCCCCCGACGTGCCAGATGTTGACGCCACGGCTGTGGAAGAGCAGCAGGCTGTCGAGCTTCTCATAGAAGGCGTCCTGTGCCGCGCGTCCCGAGGGGAAGTGAAGCCCCGTGCGGTCGTAGCGCAGGCAGTCGTAGTAAGGCAACGGACACAGCATCTGGTTGTTGCCCGGCAGCAGACGGTTCACCACGTTGCGCATGATGGAGTCCGTCACCTGCTGACGTCCCGTCTGAGCCGCCATCGTCAGCACGGTCAGCAGGAAGAGCGTGGACAAGATGCTGCGTCTCATGGCCTGTCCTCCTCTTTTTCAGGCTTTCGCCAGCGGTAGTAGTCATAATAGAGCATGAGCGACTTGCAGAAGAGGTCTGCGACGCGCTCCCCGCCCCTGAGGGTGAAGTGGATATGGTCCGAACCAGCCAGAGGCGGGTTCTGCTCGCACCATTGGGCCATGCTGTTGTGTCCGCCCATCACCTGGTACATATCCCAGTAGGCGGCACCGGCGCGGTTGGCTGTCACCCGCAGCGAGTCGATGATGGCAGGCAGCATGGGATAGGTCTGCCAAGCCCCCTTGATGCGTGTGGACATGTCCGAAGGCCCGATGAGGAGTATCTTGGCGTCGGGCGCCTGCTGCTGCAGGTAACGTATCTGGCGTTCCATGGACGTCGCGTAGGTGTGGATACCCTTCTCGGTGGTCAGGTAGGGGACGGAGTTGCCGCCATACTCCAGCAGGATGAGGCGGACGTTCTCCTTCCGGAAGTAGTCGCTCAGATGGCGTCTGTTGATGGAGGTGAACATCGTGCCCGAGCAGCCGCGCATGGGGATGTTGTCCACCGCGATGCCGCTGTCGCCGTCCAGCAGGATGCCGTAGAGATTGGCGTAGCCCGACATCGACAGCGTCACGCGCTCCACCGAGTCGGGGAAATGGAAGGTGATGCGCTGCATCTCCTGCGCCCCGGGCTCGACGACGCGTCGGTCGCCCTTGCAGGTGACGTAGAGCTTCGAGGCGATGTTGTCGGCCAGCACCGTCACGCGGGTGAACTTCCGGCAATGCATCTTCTCCTTGATGCGGGGCCAGACGCTCACCACGATGGAGGTGTCCAGATAGGCCACCTGGGCCATGGGGCCGTAGTTGCCGCTCTTGGCACGTGCCTCGGCCGGTCCATAGGCCAGGGCGCGGCGCAGCTCGGCCGTACACGACTGGCCCGTGTTGATGCTGCCCACCGTCTGGATGACGGGTATGATGCCGGGTCCGATGCCGCCGAAGGCCTCCTGCAGCTCTTCGCGGATGACGCCCGTGATGCGGTCGCCCTCAATCTGTGAGTCGCCGTAGTGCACGACGCGCACGCGGCTGCTGTCGCTGTTCTCGAACGCTTCGAACAGGGCGTCGAACCATGTCGGGTCGTCGCCGGGCAGGTTGAAGCGTATGTTACTCTCGCGGAAATAGGTCAGGTACTGCTCGCGCTCCTGCATCCGCATGTTCTCTAACTGACGTGCCAGCAGCTCCTCGGGGCTCTCCTCGGGAAGGGCCGCTTCGGCCGAGCCGCCCGGGTTCAGCACCTCGCTGAGCGTGGGGAACGTGAGGGTGGTGTTACCAGCGCGGATGCCGTCCGAGGGGAACACCAGGCAGACGATAGCCAGCACAGCTATCACGGAAAACAGGTACAGGGTAATCTTATAGGGTTTCACTTCTTGTAAATCTTCAGTTTCTGACCTTCGCGAATGAAGTCGCTCTTCAGGTTGTTCCAGCTCTTCAGCTGGCGTACGGTGACATGGTTGCGTTGGGCGATGCGCCCCAGGATGTCGCCCCTCTTTACCTTATATATTATATAGCCCGACGTGGACTGTCCCGCCTTGGGCTTACGTGCTGCGAGCTCGGCCGCCCGCCTCTCGCGCTCAGCCTGCCTCAGCGAGTCGCGTCGTACGGCATCCTCGCGCGCCGTCTCCAGGGGCGACAGGAAGCCCGAGCGGCGATGTCCGCGTTCGTACTCCTCGCCTATCCGCTCGAGCGCGGGCAGCAGGCTGTCGGCCGGCACGCGCAGCACAGGCATCGTGCGCACATACTGGCAGAGCGCCAGCGTATCGTTGCCTCCGAAATGCCGCCTGAGGTCGCCGAGGTAGCGTGTTGCTGCCTGCGTCGATTTGGCCACGTCGAGACGTTCGTCGATAGTGTCGTTGACAGCCAGCCCGTAGCGATGAGCCGCAGGCACCGACAACGCCCATGCGCCCGATGCAAAGCGCCCCGCAAAGGTGCTGTCGCAGTCGGTGAGCAGCAGGGGCAAGTAGCGGTAGCACGCCGGCAGCCCGGCCTCGCCGACGGCAGCCGTCACCAGGCTGTCGCACGCCTCAAAAGGCGTATAGTCCGCCCGCGCCGGCTGTGAACAGCTCATGAAGAATGAAAAATGGAGGAAGAGGATTGAAAAATAAATAGCTCTGCCAGCGGGACAGCCGGCAGAGGAAAACGAACGCTGCATGCAGGACCGTTTATTCTTCATTCCAAATTCCTAATTCCTAATTTCTAATTCCTAATTTTCACAGTCCCTTTGCCTTTGCCTCGTTCCAGAGCTCGTCCATCTCGCCTAAGGTCATGTCCTTCAGCTTGCGTCCCTGTGCGAGGGCGCACTCCTCCACGTAGTTGAAACGGCGGGTGAACTTCTGGTTGGTATGCTCGAGGGCCGAGTCGGGGTTGAGTCCCGACAGCCGTCCCACGTTGACAGCCGAGAAGAGCAGGTCGCCGAACTCAGCCTCCACCTCGTTGAACTCGCTCACCTGGGGGCGGTCGCCGGTCTCGGGCGCCGTCTCGTGCTGCATGGCTTCGCGCAGCTCGGCAAACTCCTCCTGCAGCTTGTCCCACGCGCCGTCGGCGCTGTCCCAGTCGAAGCCCACGTTCTGCGCCTTCTCCTGGATGCGGAACGCCTTGATGAGCGAGGGCAGGCTCACGGGCACACCGCTCAACGTGCGCTTGTTGCCGCCCTTCTCCTTGAGTTTCAGCTCCTCCCAGTTCTTCAGCACCTGGTCCGTGCCGTTCACCTGCTGTTCGCCGAACACGTGCGGATGGCGGAAGATGAGCTTGTCGCACAGGCGGTCGCAGACGTCCTTGATGTCAAACTGCTCCTTCTCGTCGCCAATCTTGGCATAGAACACCACGTGCAGCAACACGTCGCCCAGCTCCTTGCAGATGTTCGGGTCGTCGTCGGCAAGCAGGGCGTCGCTCAGCTCGTACACCTCCTCGATGGTGTTTGGGCGCAACGTCTCGTTCGTCTGCACACGGTCCCACGGGCATTTCACCCGCAGCTCGTCCAAAATGTCCAGCAGCCGTCCGAACGCTGCCATCTGTTCTTCTCTCGTATGATGCTTCATAAACAGTAAATCCAACTATTAACTATAACCTATTATCTAAAAACTATGCACTATTTCCCCCAGTACTTCCACCAGGAACGTATGTTCGCGTTCCAGCACGCGTGCGGCAAGCACCTCGGGCGTGTCGCCGTCCATGACGGGCACGCGCGTCTGTGCCACTATCTCCCCGCCGTCGATGACCGTGCTGACGCGATGGATGGTGACGCCCGTCTCCTTGTCGCCGTCGCGGATGACGGCCTCGTGCACGTGGATGCCGTACATGTCAGGCCCTCCGTGCTTGGGCAGCAGCGCAGGGTGGATGTTGAAGATGCGTCCCTCGTAGCGGCTGATGACGGCCTCGGGCACCTTCTTCATATAGCCGCACAGCATCACCATGTCAGCCCCCGCCTCATCGAGCGCGTCGAGCATGGCCTGCGCCAGGTCACCCTCGTCGGGGTATCGGCGGCTGCTGATGTGACGCGTGGGGATTCCCTCGCGACGGGCACGCTCAAGGGCAAACGACCCTGAGTTGTTGCTGATGACCAGACACACCTCAGCCTCTATCTGCCCGCTCTTGCAGCCGTCGATGACAGCCTGCAGGTCACTACCGTTGTGCGAAGCAAAAACAGCGATTCTCTTCATCTTTATTCTATTCCTTTTCTTTTTGTTACTTTGTCAGGGTTTTTCTGCACGTAAGCCTTCCACGAGCTGGCGCCCTTCTCCACCTCGGGACGCCCCATCTGGAGGTAGTGGCAGTAGGCCGCGCCCAGCGCGTCGGTAGCGTCGAGGTGTTTCGGCATCTCGTCCACGGGTATGCTGAGTATGCGGCGCAGCATGTCCGCCACCTGCTCTTTCGACGCCGAGCCGTTGCCCGTGATGGCCATTTTGATTTTCGTCGGCGCATATTCGCTGATGGGCACGTCGCGGCTGATGGCAGCTGCGATGGCCACACCCTGCGCACGGCCCAACTTCAGCATGCTCTGCACGTTAGCGCCGAAGAACGGCGACTCGATGGCCAGCTCGTCCGGCAGGAAGGCGTCGATGACACGCTGGACGCGCCGGAAAATCTCGCCCAGCTTCAGATAGACATCGCCCACCTTACGCAGGTCGATGACGCCCGACGTCACGAGCGACACCTTCGTGCCCACGACCTTCAACACACCGTATCCCATCAGGTTCGTACCCGGGTCGATGCCCAATATCACCTTCTCTACAACCGGTTTCAGCATCCGTTTATCGGATTTTTTTGAAAAACGGGGCAAAGATACGGATAAAATCAAAAAAAATGCACTTTTTTCTTGGTTATTTCTTCAGAAGGCCGTACCTTTGCACCGCGAAAAGAAAAACGAGCGTGTTTTTCTGGCAAAAACAGGTTTGGGGCATTAGCTCATCTGGCTAGAGCGTTTGACTGGCAGTCAAGAGGTGACGAGTTCGAGTCTCGTATGCTCCACAAAGGAAAGAGTCGCAAAAGCGGCTCTTTTCTTTTTTCGTCACCCAGACAAAACTTAACGTCCTGCGCGAAAACTTGGAACAGCGAGCCCCAAACTACTTTTCAAAATGGGTTGACATTCGTCAGGACGGAGAACAAAGGAAAAGAGAGCCCTGGAGCCATTGTCGAGCCAATCTACGGAAGGAAGAGGACTTCTTCCTTTCTTTTCTCACGGTTTTTGCAGACCGTTGCCTCTGCGTTATTACCATTCGACATGAAGCCAGAGACGCCCCTTTTCCACAACTTTACATGAGCTTTTCTACTGTTACCATCGCGATGGTTCAGGTGAACCATCGCGATGGAACAAACGTTTCTTCGCGATGGCACAATCGTTTCATCGCGATGGTACATATACAAATGACGACGCACAGAGAACAAACCATGTTTTTTGGACAGCCATTTCTGCTGCAGATAAAACGGCAAATGGTTGTCCAATGAAAAAAAAAAGAGTGCTGATGTAGAATACTTTATGCAGCCAACAAATGTCAACCCATTTTGAAAAGTAGGCTGAGAGGTAGGATTCATTGACTTCTGCTTTCGGAATTTATCTCCGAAAACGTGACTTTGTCTATCATCTGAAGCGGTCTTTCCAGAGGGCGCGGAGGCGTTCGGCCAGACGGTCCTCGGCGGGGTTGGGCTGGGGATGCCAGAAGGAGCAGGTGGGGGTTAGAGGCGAGGGGTTAGGGGTTAGGGTTAGGGTTGGGGAAGCGGCACCAGCCGTTGGAGAGGGCTGCATCAGGGCGTCGGGAAGGAACTGCTGGCGGACGAAGTGGCCTTCGTAGTCGTGGGCATACTTATAGCCGTCGCTGTAGCCGAGGTCCTTCATCAGCTTCGTGGGGGCGTTGCGCAGATGAAGCGGCACGGGGAGGTTGCCCGAACGCTGCACCTCCTCGAGCGCGGCTCCGATGCCCATATAGGCTGAGTTGCTCTTGGGGCTGGAGGCGAGATAGACCGTTGCCTCGGCAAGGGGTATGCGGCCTTCGGGCCAGCCAATCTTCATGACGGCGTCGAAGGCGGCATTGGCGATGAGGAGGGCATTGGGGTTGGCGAGGCCGATGTCCTCGGAGGCAGAGATGACGAGACGACGGGCGATGAACTCGGGCTGCTCGCCTCCCTCAATCATGCGGGCCAGCCAGTAGAGGGCGCCGTCGGGGTCGCTGCCGCGGATGGACTTGATGAAGGCGGATATGATGTCGTAGTGCATCTCGCCGTCCTTGTCATACGCCAGCGGGTTCTGCTGCAGGCGGGCGTTGACGGTTTCGTTGTCGATGACGACCGTGTCGCCCGTCTCGGCCTCGACGACCAGTTCGAGGATGTTCAGCAGCTTGCGGGCGTCGCCTCCGCTGTAGCGCAGCAGGGCCTCGTATTCGCGCACCTCGATGTGGCGCTGCTTCAGATAGGTGTCGGTGGAGATGGCACGATGGAGCAGCTTCAGCAGGTCGTCCTTCTCGAGCGAGCCGAGCACATAGACCTGGCAGCGGCTGAGCAGGGGACGGATGATTTCGAACGAGGGGTTCTCGGTGGTGGCGCCGATGAGGGTGACGATGCCGCGCTCGACGGCCCCCAGCAGCGAGTCCTGCTGCGACTTGCTGAAACGGTGGATCTCGTCGATGAAGAGGATGGGGTTCTTGCCACCGGCAAAGAGGCGGTTCTTCTGGGCCTTGTCGATGACGTCGCGCACGTCCTTCACGCCGCTGGTGACGGCGCTGAGGGTGTAGAAGGGGCTCTCGAGCCGCGCTGCGATGATGTGGGCCAGCGTGGTCTTGCCCACTCCGGGCGGACCCCAGAGGATGAAGGACGAGATGTGTTCGGACTCTATCATCTGGCGCAGGATGGCGCCCTCGCCCACCAGATGCTGCTGGCCGATGTAATCGTCCAGCGTGCGAGGCCTCATGCGTTCTGCCAATGGTTCCATCTTTAAGAATTAAAAAATTAGAAATTAGGAATTAGAAATTAGGAATTAGAAATTAAGAATGAAAAAATGACGTATGATGAACGAAAAAACAAAAAATCCTTGCAAAGATATAAAGAAAAATTCCTATCTTCGCACGATTTTCGAGGATTCTTTAAAAAATGGGCGATTTAAGCATACTGATTCCCGTCTATCGCTATGACTGCTCGCAGTTGGTAGCCGATCTGCACGCCCAGGGTGACGCTCTGGGCGTGGACTACGAGGTGCTCGTAGCCGACGACGAGAAGCTGCAGCTGGGTCGGGCCCGCGTGCGCAACCATCTGGCCGAGACGGCGAAGGGCGACAAGCTGCTCTTCATCGACTGCGATGCGGCTGTCGAGAGCCCCCGTTTCCTGAAGGACTACCTGGAGGCGGCCGAACGGGCCCCCGTGGTGGTGGGGGGGATGCACCATGCCGACACCCTCCCCTCGCCCGACGTCAGCCTACGCTACCGCTACGAGAAGGCTGCCGACCGCCATCGGAGCGCCGACGAGCGCAGCCGGCACCCCTACGCCTGCTTCACCACCTTCAGCTTCCTCATCGACCGGAAGCTGTTCCTCGACATCCGCTTCGACGACGCCTGCACGGACTATGGTCACGAGGACACCCTGTTCGGCGCCGAGCTAGAGCGACGGGGCGTGCCCGTGCTGCACATCGACAACCCGCTCATCCACACGGGGCTGGAGCCGAACGACGTCTTCCTCGACAAGAGCCGCACGGCCCTCGTCAGCCTCAAGCGCATGGAGACGAAGCTGCAAGGTCACTCCACGCTGCTCAGGGCCTACGCGAGGCTGCGCAGATGGCATCTGACACGTCCCATGGCGCAGCTCTACAGACGCTTCGGGCGGCAATGGGAAGGACGCCTCACCGGCAGCCTCAGCCCCTCGCTATTCCTATTTAAAATATACAAGTTAGCCTATTATTGCACCTTATGATTATCTCTGCCACCGACATACGCCAAGCGCTCGACGAACGGCTGCAAGACATCGATGCCGACCGCACCTTCGTGCTCTGTGACGAACACACGGCCCGGCTGTGCCTGCCTCCGACGGGCCTGCAGGCGAGGGGCTGCCCTGTCATCACCATCGTCCCGGGCGACGAGGGCAAGAACCTCGACACGCTGGCAACGGTGTGGCAAGCCCTGACGGAGGGAGGCGCCACGCGCCACAGCCTCGTCGTCAACGTGGGCGGAGGCGTCGTCACAGACATCGGAGGCTTTGCCGCAGCTACCTTCAAGCGCGGCATACGCTACATCAACATCCCCACAACGCTGCTGGCGATGGTGGATGCCGCTACGGGGGGCAAGACGGGCATCAACTTCGGCGGACTGAAGAACGAGGTCGGCGCCTTCCACCTGCCCGAGCACGTCGTCCTCTGGGCGGGATTCCTCGACACCCTCGACAAGGAGAACCTGCTGAGCGGCATGGCCGAGATGTTCAAGCACATCCTCATCAGCGGCGACAGCCAGCCCGTAGCGCGCATGGAGGCGCTCGCCGACACCTTCGCCCAGGGCCGCGACGCCACAGACCTCATCCGCCAGTCCGTAGCCATCAAGGAGCGCATCGTAGCCGCCGACCCCACCGAGAAAGGCCTGCGCAAGGCGCTCAACTTCGGACACACCATCGGACACGCCATCGAGTCGCTGCTGCTCGAAAAGCACACCCCCGTGCTGCACGGCTATGCCGTAGCCTGGGGCATGATAGGCGAGCTGTACCTCTCGCACATCACGACCGACACACAGCTCCCCATCGGCACGCTACGCGGCGCCACACGCCTGCTGAGCGAGCTCTACGGCCCCTGCCCCGTCAGTTGCAACGACTACGAACGGCTCTATGCCCTCATGCTCCACGACAAGAAAAACCTGTCTGCCTCGGACGTCCGCTTCGTGCTTCTCGATGCGGGCGCCGACGTACGCCTCGATAGCACAGCCTCGCGCGAAGCGATTTTCGAAGCCCTCGACTTCATCCGCGAACGTTAGTGCCCCCTGTCCCGTCTCATCACCCCCAAAAACGCACATAGCCATGAGCAGAACACCACGCCACCCGATGCTCGCTGCCCTGCTGGGCCTCACCCTCCTGCTGCCCAGCCTGAGCGGATGCAGGTCTGTCGGAACAGAACGGCATGGACCACACGCCACGACGTACAACTCGTACCGGGGCCTCGTCATGGCCGGCTATCAGGGCTGGTTCAACACACCCGACGACGGTGCAGGACGCGGCTGGTATCACTACAGCGGTCGCAACGGCTTCAAGCCCGGCTCGACAAACGTGGACCTCTGGCCCGATGTCTCGGAGTACGAGAAGCTCTACGACACACCCTTCACCTTCGACGACGGCACCGTGGCGCAGCTGCCCTCGCCCTACGACTATTCCACCGTTGACACCCACTTCCGCTGGATGAAAGAGTACGGGCTGGACGGGGTGTTCATGCAGCGTTTCGTGGGCGAAGTGAGCAACCCCAGCGGCAAGCGCCATTTCAACCGCGTGCTCGACAACGCCATGCGCGCTGCTGCCAAGTACGGCAGGGCCATCTGCGTCATGTACGACCTCAGCGGACAGGGGAAAGACGTTGCCTCACGGCTGCTGCGGGACATCGACGAGGTGAGCCGGACGCATCACCTGATGGACCATAGCCTCAACCCCTCGTATCTCTACCACAACGGACGCCCGCTCGTCGTCGTATGGGGGGTAGGCTTCAACGACAACCGTGCCTACGGGCTCGACGAGGCCGAGGCCATCGTCAGCGGACTGAAAGGACTCGGCTACAGCGTCATGCTGGGGGTGCCCACCTACTGGCGCGAGCTGCGTAACGACACGGAGGCCGACCCGAGGCTGCACGACATCATACGCCAATGCGACATCATCATGCCCTGGTTCGTGGGCCGGTACGACGAGGAGACGTACGATGCCTTCCGCCCGCTCATCACAGCCGACATGGCGTGGTGTCGCGAACGGGGCATCGACTACGCCCCTCTCTGCTTCCCAGGCTTCTCGTGGCGCAACATGCACTATCCCCAAGAGGCCACCCACATTCCACGCCACGCAGGCGCTTTCTTCCAGAAGCAGCTTGACTTCTGCGTCGGCAGCGATGCCCAGATGCTCTACATCGCCATGTTCGACGAGATAGACGAGGGCACAGCCATCTTCAAGACAGCACGCCGCGTGCCCACAGCCACACCCGGAAGCACCTTCGTCCCCCTGGACGAAGGCATCGCAAGCGACCACTACCTAAAGTTGGCTGGCAAAGCAGCCAAAGCGCTGAAAAAGAACAGAAAGAAGAAACCATAAACAGGAAAGGATATCATCATGAAAAAGACAACCCTTATAGTGGCGCTTGCCTCTATCCTCTGCATATTCGGCGGAACAAGCGTCTATGGCCAGACCGACAAAGTGCTTGTCGGCGACAAAGTCGTCCCCGTTGACCGTAACCTATACCCCGACCTTAGGCTGGAGCCCTCGGGCCCAACCGACAACCCCGTCTATCGACGTTTCAAGGCCCGACAGCTTGCCGGCATCAGCACAGAGCTGCCCGACCACGTCAACAACGGCGAGGACAAGTACTTCTCGCCCATCTTCAACCAGGACGGCGGCTCGTGCGGCTCGGCACAGAACATCGCCTATATGTTCGGCCACGAAATCAACGCCTATCGCGACCTCGACGGCTCGCTGCCCGAAAACATGTACCCCACCCACTTCACCTGGCTGCTCACCTACCAGAACAGCGACAAGGAGGTGATGGCCTGCACGAACGGCATCCCCAACATCGTCACCTACGGCGGACGAACCTACAGCCGCCTGTTCGGCGCACAGACACACGACGACAACGACTACGGATGGATGCAGGGCTACGACAAATGGTTCAGCGCCATGTGGAACAGAGCCGAATCGACCTTCTCCTTCCCCGCTACCAACACCCCCGAGGGACGTCAGATGCTGAAGGAGTGGCTCTACAACCATTGCGGCGACGAGAGCTACCATTCAGGCGGCGTGGCGGGCATCGGCGTGGCTGCCTACGGCACGTGGGAGGTCATACCCACGACAAAGAAAAACAAGGAAATCGGCGTGGCGGGCATGAAGTATGTGGGCGCCTGGGGCGACACCTACAACCACGCCCTCACCATCGTGGGCTATGACGACCGCATCGAGTTCGACCTCGACGGCAACGGCGTGGCTGGCGAAGAGGACAAGGAGGAGGTGGGCGCCTGGATCATCGCCAACTCGTGGGGCGACGGATGGGAGAACAAGGGCTTCATCTACTGCCCCTACAAGTACTGCTATGCCGTCGGCACCGACCAGATGGTGTGGACGCCCGGCTCGTACTACATCCGTAAGGTCTATCGCCCGCTGCGCACCATCAAGCTCAGGATGGACTACTCGCGCCGAAGCGAGATGCTGCTCAGCGCCGGCATCTCTGCCGACCTCGACGCTACCCAGCCCGAGCAGACCATCAACATGGAGCACTTCAAGTATGCCGGCGACGCCAAGGCCTCCGTGCCCGCACCCGAGGTGCCCATGCTGGGACGGTGGGCCGACGGCATGCACTACGAGCCCATGGAGTTCGGCTACGACCTCACAGACCTCACCCTCACCTTCGACCGCACGAAACCCCTGAAATACTTCTTCATCGTCAAGACCAAAAGCACAGCCGTCGGCGAGGGACACATCTACAACGCCTCCATCATCGACTACGAGGTGGACAACGACGGCGTCGAAATTCCCTTCGACCAGCGGGACGTCACCATCCAGAATAAAGGCAAGGAGACCATCATAAGCGTCATCGTCCCGGGCGAGCAGCTCTACGCTCCCCGCAACCTGCAGCTCGCCGACGGTGTGCTCAGCTGGAGCGCTCCCCAGCGCTCGGGCATCCCCTGCACGGCCTACCGGCTCTACGAAGCCGACCGCCTGCTGGCCGAGCTGCCCGTGACCGTCACCTCCTACCAGCCCGACGCCATAGGCTCAGACCCCTACACGGTCTGCGCCGTCTATGCCTGCGGCAACTATCTGCAGGAGTCAGCCCGCTCAAACCCCGCAACCGCCCTTACGCCCCTGCCGGACGTCAACAACGTCCTGGTGTTCGAGGAGAGCGGCATGGTCGTCCCCTCGGCTGTCACACAGCCCCTCGGACAGGCCACCATAGAGTTCTGGATGCGCTCGGACCTCAACCGCAGCTATGTGGACCAGCTCGGTCCCGGATGGGGCACATTCCTCTTCCACACCGACCTCAGCGGACAGCTCTATGCCGGATGGAACACGTCCTCGGGCGACCGCATGGTCCTCAGCAATGTTTTCCGAACAGGCAAGTGGACACACGTAGCCATCGTCATCGACAAGAACAAGATGACAGCCTACGTGGGTGGCGTGCGCAAGGGGTCCATCACCTCGTCGGCCTATACCGGCCTGGCTGCGTTCGGAGGACTCAAGTTCGGTCACTCGGGCGCCAACCAGTTCTGGAGCGCCGGGCTGGACGAGTTCCGCCTTTGGAAGAGGGCTCGCACACAGGAGGAGATAAAAGCCGACATGTACAGCCGCATAGCCAATCCGGCTGAGCAGGAGGATCTGCTGCTCTATCTGCCGATGGACACCATCGTCGTCGATGGCGACGTACGCATCCGCGAGATGGTCTCCGGCAAGCATGCCACCCTCTGGCGCACCGGCACGTGGCAGGCCGACATCAACAACGACCTCATCCAGCCCGCTGAAGCCCCCACGGCTGCCATTTCCGCCGAGGGCAGCTTTACAGCCGGCGTCCCCTTCACGCTCCGTGCCGTCACGTCCGTCGATGCCACGTCGTGGCAATGGCATGCCGAAGGCGCCGAACAGCCCGACGTCAGCGGCAAGAACCCGTCGTTCCTCTTCGCCGAGCCAGGCTCGTACTCGGTCGCCCTCACAGCCACCTTCTCAGGAGGCGAAACGGCTTCCGACACCACCGTGGTGACGGTTGCTGCGGGCGCGGCTCCCGTTGCCGCCTTCGACGTCTCGTCCGACGTGCTGCCTGCAGGCGACCGCTTCAGCTTCATCAACCGTACCGAAGGCGACGGCTGCACCTACGTCTGGGAGATGCCCGGAGCCGAGGTCGAGCGCTCCACAGCTACCAACGCCGCAGCTCTCTACACCGCCCTGGGCACGTTCCGGGTGACCCTGACAGCCACAAACGCCTACGGCACGTCGTCCGTCAGCCACGACGTCACGGTGAGCGCCGCTGCCCCTGCAGCCTTCTTCGAGGTGTCGCCTACGGCTGTGCTGCTGGGCGACACGGTCTGGCTCACCGACAAGAGCCGCTACGAGCCTACGGCATGGACGTGGGAGCTCACCAACCCCCGACGCGGCTTCACCATCAGCGGCAAGAGCCCTGCCGTCATACCCGTCGCCCCGGGCATCTACGACGTAGCCCTCACCGTGAGCAACGCACAGGGCACGGGACGTAACGCCCAGGGCAGCCTGCTCATCGTCAGCAACGCCGATGCCGGCAGCGCCCTCCACTTCACGGGCAGCGAACGGATCACCCTTCCCAACCCCCTCGCCGACGAGGTCTCAGCCTTCACCCTCGACTGGTGGATGCGCCCATCGGCCTACGCCGGTAGCGCCACCTTCACGGACGCTCCCTTCAGCACCTCGTGTGCCGGCGACGGCGCCATGACCGTCACCCTCGGCACCCGCTCCGTCAGCTCGGGCGAAGGCTATGTCATCCTCGACGAATGGCACCACTATGCCCTCGTCTATGATGGCGGCACCCTCACCTTCTGGCGCGACGCCGTCCCCTTTGCCAAGCCCGCCACGAAGCTCGGCACGTCATCCCAGCCCTGGAGCGACACCTTCACCATCGGTAGCGAAGGAGCTTGTTTCAACGGCCTCATCGATGAGTTCCGCCTCTGGGACACGGCTCTCGACGCCGAGGCCATCCGCCTCTACTGCAACGCCCCCATCGCCGACGTCTCCGAAGCCCGGACTGCCCACGGGCTCCTTGTCTATTACGATTTCAACCAGAACGGAGGCGACGTCATCGACCGTACAGCCGGAGGCCACGACGCCACACGCATCGGCTTCGGCCCCGACGGCGATGCCTGGGACTCGGCTCTCGGCGTCTTCACCATCGACCTCGATGCCGAACCCGCAGGCGACATCACGTCGCGCTATCTCACCAACTACCATCGCCCCTACTACACCTCGTCGGGTACCGTCAACCCCACCAACAGCGGACGCTTCCTGCGCCTCGAGATGGGCACCAAGCGCAGCGGATGGCACGAGGCGAACCAGATCAAGAACGGCAGCATCGTCACCGGCGCCCATGTCGATACGGCTCACGGCAACGACATCACCATCGAGACGCTCTGGAGCAACTTTGCCGAGCCTCTGCTCGACTATCGCCTCTGGCAGACCGTCGCCCTGCCTGCCGGTCACTTCACGTTCTCGTGCGTCCTCAGCGACGGCACCTCCACCCAGACCAGCCGCATCGTCGTCAACTATGGCGACAAGCTGGTGGGCGATGCCGACTGCGAGGAGACAGCCATCGCCTGGGACATGCTGGCTAACTGCACGGTCAGCTTCACCTTGCCGCAGCCGGCACAGGTGTCGCTGGGCGTCATCGTCAACATGACGGGACAGTCGTGCCTCAGCTTCAGCTCGTTCAAGCTCGAAGGCCTTCCCTTCGAATACCTCGGCGCCGCCGACGAGACGCCCGCCTACACGTCGCTGGCAGCCCTCGTGACAGCCTGTACGAGCGACGGCAACGACTACCATAGCGTCATGTACGGCTCGCAGGGCACGGCAGCCTACTTCGCCGCCCTCGAGGCTGCCCAGCAGGCCCTTGCCGCCCGCACAGCCACAGACGACGAGTATGCGGCCCTTGAGGCAGCCCTGCGCGAAGCCTACAGCAACATCTCCGTTCGCGTTGCTGTGGCTGACGGGCGCTACTTCATCACCCTTCGCCAGACTGCGGACGGCCCCCTCAAGGCCCTCTACGCCTTCAACGACAATCTGGTAGCGTGGAACAACATCGACCCCTACAACCCCAATTTCGTCTGGGAGGTGCTGTACATCGACTCCACCAAGAAGGGCAACCGCTACCGCATCAGGAACGAGGGCACAGGGCGCTTCCTCACCTTCACCGACGCCGACTACGCGCGCCTGACGGATGACACTACGCCCCTCCTCATCTGTCCCCTCACGGACTATCAGGCCTCAAGCGGCATGGACGACTCCTACGCCATCCGCTGTGCTGAGACAAACCTCGACCTCTTTGCCGACTTCTACGCCGAGGGCTTCGGCGTGGGCGGACGTGTGGCAGGCACAGCCCCCAGCGAGCGTACCGACGGGCCTGCGGCCTGGGTATTCCAACCCTGGCACCAGCCTGAGGGTGAGACCATTCCTCTTGTGGACGGCTCGCAGGGCACGCGACCCGATGACTTCACCGACGCCTACCCCCAAATCTACGACGCCAGCCAGCTGAGCACCAACAGCCCGGGCGCAGGGCGCAACGTCCTCGCCTCGCTCATCGACGGCAAGGCATCCACGTCCTATCAGACCAACCCCACGGTCCACACGCCCGACGAACTCGCTCAGCTCGCCAAGCCCTACATCGAGGTCAGCCTGCCCCATCCCGTGCAGTCGTTCTGGCTCTACACCCGCGCCTACAACGCCAACAAGACCCACTTGCGTCCCATGAGCATCATCGTCAGCGGCTCGGACGACGGGGAAAGCTGGCGCCCCTGCTGCTTCATCCAGAACATCGCAAACGCCTACCCGCAGGACGGTGGTTTCATCACGAATACCGAGGCGGAGTGGTACTCGCCCCTCCTCACCTTCGAGCAGCCCTACAGCCGCTTCCGCATCATCGTGGGCGACGTGAACTACCGCAACCACGCCGCGCAGGACAACAACCTCTTCACCGACTTCGGCCTCTCTGAGCTGCAGCTCTACGCCCCCTTCGACACCGGTATCGACGGGATGGCGTCAGACGAAAGCGTAAATGGTTCGAACAACACCTTATACGACCTCTACGGCCGTCGTCTCTCCGACACCCGCGCCCTCCCCGCAGGCATCTACGTGCGCAAGGGACAGAAAATCATCATCCGCTAACCAGCCCTACTCCCCCTCCCCCTAAACCCATTAAACCCATAACCCCCCTAAACCCATTAAACCCATTAAACCCATAAACCCCAAATTGTTGTTTCTCAAATTATTCACTTTTAATTTTTTTCAACTATGAAAAAAACACTTTCCCTCATTCTTTGCGCCCTGTGCGCAGGAACGCTGTCAGCCCAGGAAGCCCTTTGGAGCGGCAGCCAGGTAACCTCGCCCGTCGTTAATGCCGACGGCTCCGTCACCTTCAACCTCGTTGCCCCCAAAGCCATCACGGTAGAGGTCACGGGCGACTTTCTTCCCCCGCAGAAGATCGAAACGCCGCGCGGCAGTTACGAGGCTCCGGGCGTGGCCAAGCTCGAAGAGAAAAACGGCGTCTGGACCTACACCTCCGCGCCCCTCGCCCCCGAGCTCTACTCCTACACCTTCCGCGTCAATGGCATGACCACCCTCGACCTCTCGAACGTCTATGTCAACCGCGACGTGGCTTCGCTCACCAGCATCTTCATAGTCAGCGCCAAGAAGGGCGACAAGGGCGACCTCTACCAGGTCAACGAAGTGCCCCACGGCGATGTGGCCAAGGTGTGGTACGACAGCCCCACGCTGAAGATGAAGCGCCGCATGACCATCTATACCCCTGCCGGCTACGACAAGGGCAAGAACTACCCCGTGCTCTATCTGCTGCATGGCGCAGGTGGCGACGAGGACGCCTGGACGACCCTCGGCCGTACCGCCCAGATCATGGACAACCTCATCGCTACGGGCAAGGCCAAGCCCATGATCGTCGTGATGCCTAACGGTAATCCCGGCAGCCAGGCCGCTCCCGGCGCATGGTCGCGCGGCATGTACCCGCCCTCGATGCGTGGGGCAGGCGGACAGCCTGCAGCCTCCATGGACGAGAGCTTCCCCGACATCGTGAAGTATGTCGAGAGCCACTACAAAGTGGCTAAGGGCAAGAAGAACCGTGCCATCTGCGGCCTCTCGATGGGCGGCGGACACTCATTCGCCACCTCCAAGCGCTATCCCGACATGTTCAACTACATCGGCCTCTTCTCAGCCGGACTCGGCATCGGCGGCGGACAGCAGGGACAGTCGTTCTACCAGCAGCTGAAGAACAGCTCCGAGGTCAGCGGACAGCTCGCCAAGCTCTTTGCCGGCAAGCCCGCACTCTACTGGATTGCCATCGGTAAGACCGACTTCCTCTATCAGCAGAACGCCGACCTCCGCAAGTATTTCGACGAGATGAACTACCCCTACGAGTACCTCGAGACTGAGGGTGGACACATCTGGCGCAACTGGCGCATCTATCTCACCGAGTTTGCCCAGAAGCTGTTCTAAACCCCTCAGGCCGTTCCCTGAGCCACCTTGCGCTGGTACTCTTTAGGCGAACAGCCTTTGAACAGCTTGAAGTTACGGTAAAACGACGTAGCGCTGGCGAAGCCTGAACGCTCACCCACCTCGGTGAGGAAAAGGCTTCGCCTTTCTTTCATCATCTGGGCGGCATATTCTACCCGCATCCGGTTGACGTACTCGTTGAAGGATACGCCCATTTCGCGGTTAATGGCGTTATAGACATAGTTGCGGTTGCTGCCGACGCGCACGACCAGGTCGTTCAGCTTCAGGTTCGGGTCCAGGAACAGCTGCTCGTCACGCATCACCTTCTCAATGCGCATTCTCAACCCGGGCATATGCGACGCCGTGGCAGGGCTGGCAGCCTCGGCAGCTTCAGCCTGAGAAGGTTCGGTTGGACCTTGCCCTTCGTTCGCCTCAGCATCCTTTTCCTCTTCGACGTTTTTCCCAAAGGGAGCCGATGCCGTCAGGGCCTTCTCGTCACGCTCTATGTCGGCAATGGTGAACTGTTGCTTGCAGCCCAGATAGCCGATGGCATAGAGCAGCGTGGAATACAAGACAGAAGGCATGGACAGCAGCCAGGGCGAATCGGCAAATTGCCGCCGGCCCACGAGGATGCTCAAGAAGGAGGCAAAAGACGTGATGGCAAAAATAACCAGCATGACGTGCATGGAGCGCAACGTCCTGCCCTCGGTGTCGGAGTAGGCCGATGCCACCTCGTCATCAAAATGCCGGATGTACCTGCTGCCGATGATGAACACGGGGATAATCTGCAAAGCAAAGATGACCTTACAGGCCAGATGGACATAGACCTGCAGTTGTGCCGGGCGGGACGGCTGGGTAATCAGTCCGTTGTAAAGAAACGACTCGATGAACAACGCCGTCTCCTTGTCGCTCATCACCAAGTACAGGCAGGCCACCGTCACCCCTCCCAACACGGTAGGCAGCAGGGCAATCCAATGAACCCAGCCATGGTGGGCGCGATGGGTCAGCGAGCGGATGTAAAGCAGGTACATCGGATATACCGCAAGGTTTGCCGCCGAATAGAGCGGGTCCGTCACGGGAAGGAGGCTGGTGATCCGGTTAAAGTAAAAGAAGTGGCACCCATAAAGCAACGTGGATGTCAGCATGAATATCAGAAGCCACGCAAGGGGACGTGTCCGGCGCTGGATCAGCTCGAGGGCTATCTGCAGGCTCCAGAACAGGCAGACCATTACGGGCAGAGCGGTTGTCAAAATCAGTTTCATGGCGCGAAGATAGCGCCTTTTCTCCTTTTTACCGCCTATTTCGGACAAAAAGTAGGCGAATTTGAACGATTTTGCGTTTTTGCAATCGTTTTTTTGCGTTTTTGCACTATTCTTTCTTCCGAAATGGGAGCACGCTTAGACAAACAAAAAGTATCTTTGCATCCGAAAACAAGAACATAATGCATATGAAAAGGACATCTACCCTATGTGCACTTCTGGCGCTTGTTTTAGGCGTCATGGCACAAGGTGACTTCAAGGTCACAACCCTGCAGTACGAACAACTGCCCGACATGAATCATGCGCGCATGTCGCACATCATCTTTCCTTCTGGCGACGGGTTTGTCGTCATAGGCGGCCACACCACAGGCTTCGATCGCGAGGCGAGCGCCGAGATATTCGAGAACGGCACCTGGCGCGACCTGCCTACTCCCCATTACGTTCATGACGGAGGCGGCTCAGCCATCCTCGACGATGGACGCGTGCTCATCTTCGGCGGACACAACGGCGGCTGGGGCACCGGAGGCGGTAATGCCGGCATCGATGTCTATAACCCATCCTCGCAGACGTTCTCCGACGGCGGACAGATGGCCAGCGGAAAAGCCTTCGCCCGGGGCGTGGTCCTCGACGGCAAGGTGTACATCAGCGGCGACTACTGGACGGCCTACTACGGCTCAACCCCACAGCCCGTGGAGGTCTGGCAGGGCGTAGGCACCACCACGCTCCCCGGCATCCCCGCCTACTCATACACCTATCATTACGTCTGCCCCAAGAGCGACGGTAGCGCCTTCCTCATGGTCGATAATATCGCCGGATTCTACTACTACGGCTCGGACTACGACCCCACCCTGCTCGACAAGGTCAGTATTACCGACGGCGTCACCAACCCCGTCCACGTCGCGCTTTTCAGCACGTGGAATCCGATGGGCGTCACCGATGCCGTGCGCACCCCCGACTATACCATCGGCGACGGACGCTACCTGATGGTCTGCAGCCATAACGTAGAGAAGCGCTGGGCTGTCGTCATGCTCGACGCCGATGCCGAAGAGGCGACCGTCGTCTGCGAGCTCCCGAACATCGTTGGTGAATCCCTGGTCGAATGGACCAACAACCTGCTGGTGAATACCGCCCGCAAGGAAGCCTACGTCGTCACAGCCGGTCTGAACAACGAATATACCTACACCTATTATATCGCCACCATCGACTACGAGCAGGGCGTCGTCAAGGAAGTCAGCTGCGCCGACGGATTCAGCTTCCGCTGCGGCAACCCCGGACTGGCCCTTATGTCCGACGGACGCATCCTCTGCACGGGCGGTTCTGAGACCAGCACGAGCAACTTCGACCCTCATGCCCATGCCTTTGCCTTCGTGCCCAACAGCGGTATTGCAGACAACATCAGCACCACCTCTGCTGCGTCAGCCCAGCGCGCCACTTACTACGACCTGCTCGGCAAGCCCAGCAGCCCCGCAAGCCGTGGCATCCTCATCGTCCGTAGCGCCGACGGAAGCGCCCGGAAAATCTTCGTTCCCTGACGCCGGCAGCATACATTGTTTATACTAAACTGGACGCCCCGCATCGCCCCCCTGTCCCCACCAAAGGCGATGCGGGGATTTTCTTTCCGGCAGCCCACTACGCGACGACCGCAGTCCAGTACGCTACGACCGCAGCCCAATGAGCTACGACCACAGTCCAATGGGCTACGACCACAGTCCAATGGGCTACGGTTTCAGCCCAATACGTTACAATTTCAGCCCGTCAAAACCTCATTTTTGCTCTTCATTCAGCCGTTTTCCGCCATTATCCCCCCAAGAAGAAGGCATATTCCGAAATTTTCACTACGCAGATGAGCGCGCGAAACGAGGAAAAAAACGGCGAAAATAGAAGGAAAACGCACAATTGTGAGGCTTTTTACGCCGAAATTTGTGCGTTAACTGTCCCATCCAAAGGGTAGCGTTCTGAATTCCGCTTGTTTAATAACGGCGTATCTCATTGTTAATGAGAGCCATTAAGGAGAAGCAGATGGGATTTCTGTTCCAGTTCCAGTTGTTCCAGTTCGTTTTTTGGTGTACCCCAATTTCCCCCCTTATATATATTATATATATAACTAATTATATATTATATATTTATATAAGGAAAAAGAACGGAAAGGAGGTAAGTATGACCCTCAAATTTCAACTGGAACAACTGGAACTGGAACGCTTCGTGCTCTATCGTATAGAGTGAAGATGTCGCGTCCTCCTATTGGCTTACAGGCGGCGGAGCCAGTCGGAGAGCTCCATCGTCCAGCAAGGCTTGTAGATGAACGAGTCGTTGTAGCCCCATCCGTGGCCACCGGTGGGATAGATGTGCATCTCGACGGGCACGCCGTTGGCCACCAAGGCCTGGAAGTAGCGGATGCTGTTCTCGGGGGGTACGACGCGGTCGTCGGCCGAGTGCATCAGGAAGGCAGGCGGGGTCTGGGCCGTCACCTTCTTGTCGCTACTGAAGGCTTCGACTTGCTTGGCGTTGGGGTTCTTGCCGACAACGCCCTCGCGTGTGCCGCGATGGGTGATGGCGGCATCGACGCTCACCACGGGGTAGAATAGAATCTGGAAGTCGGGGCGCGGGCTGAGGTCGGGACGGCGGATGCCGTAGGCCGAAGCGTCGTAGGCCTGCCAATGGTCGTCCCAATGGGTGGCGGTCATGGCTGCCAGATGGCCTCCGGCCGACGAGCCCATGATGCCCACGGACGTGCAGCCCCACTCGTCGGCATGGCTGCGCATGATGCGGATGGCCTCCTGCGTGTCGCTGAGGGGCACCTGCCATTGGCCGCAGGGCATGCGGTATTTGAGGACGGCATAGGTGATGCCCTGGGCGTTGAACCAGTCGGCCATGTTGAATCCCTCGTGGTTCATGGCCAGATGGGTGTAGCCGCCACCGGGACAGGCCACGATGGCCTTTCCCGTCGGGTTCTTGGCGGGGAAGACGGTCAGATGGGCGACACACGAGCCGCTGATGCTGCCCACGTTGGCGCCACGCTCGTTCTCAGGCAGCAGGCCGTTGTCGTTGGGGGCGCCGCCGGGCCACATGTCTATTTCAATACGCTGTGCCCATACAGGAAGGGCAAGGAGAAGGGTGAGGAGAAGAATCAGTTTTTTCATTGTTATAGATGATTAAAGGGTTTCCGCAAACAACGAGAAGTGGACGCTGCCGTAGGTGCGCATCTGAAGGAAACGGGGATGGGCTGAGAAGTCGTGGTCGGCGCCGTGTTCGAGGATGAACAGACCGCCAGGAGCCAGCAGAGGGGTGCCGACAATGAGGTCGGGCAGCTCGGCCAGACGTTCGAGGGCGTAGGGAGGGTCGGCAAAGACGAGGTCGTAGCGCTCGGTGGTGCGGCCGAGGAAGGTGAACACATCGGCCTTGACGGGTTGCCAGGCGTCGTCGCCCAGCTCACGCTTTACCTTATTAATATAGGTATAGTGGGCATAGTCCTTCTCGACCGACACCACGCGACGGCAGCCGCGCGAGAGCAGTTCAAGGCTGATGCTGCCCGTACCGGCGAAGAGGTCGAGCGCCGTGCCGACCTCCTCAAAATCCACAAAGTTGGAGAGGACATTGAAGAGGTTTTCCTTGGCAAAGTCGGTGGTGGGACGGGCTTTGAAGGTCTTGGGGACATCGAACCGCCGATGGCGGTATTTACCAGCTATTACACGCAAAAGAAGTAAGAATTAGAAATTAATAATTGGGAGTTCAGGAGTTTTGAGTATTATATAATGGAGTTCAGGAGTTCAGGAGTTCAGGAGTTCAGACAATACCTTTGTATGCGGGTATTCGTAAGCAAAACTATTTTTCTTAACTCTTAATTCTTAACTAAATCCTACAAGTGCTTGCAAGTCGAAGGGGACGGCTGAAAGGCGGGCGAGCTCGGTGGTGTGGAAGAGGTCGGCCGAGCGGGGCTCACGGACATGGTGGATGAAGCGGGTGGCCTTGGCCTTCAGCTCGCGCTCGATGGGCGAACGGCCGACGATGGCCAGCTCGTCGTCGGTTTGCGAGAGGCCGAGGGTCTGCCACGTGCCCATCAGATAGTAGAGGGCTGTGACGGCCGTGGGGACGTCGAAGGTGTTGACGAACTGCAGACGGCCGTCGCGGATGCTGACCACATCCATGCTGCGCCCATGCAGATGGCAGAGGGTGATTGGGTGAGGGGTTAGGGGTGAGGGGTTAGGGGTGTACGTTGCGGCCTCTAACCCTAACCTCTCACCTCTAACCCCTAACCCAAATCTGAGGGCGAAGCGCACCACGGGCCAGATGCCGGGCACGATGCGGGCATCGGGCCAGGTCGCGCGGACCCATGCCGAGAGGCTGCTGTCGGGCGCGAAACGGATGGTGACAGGCGTGCGCCCGCCATCGTCCATCAGGGCAGGGGCATCGTCGGCCGTCTCCGCCCCGGCGAACGGGGCTGGGATCACCTCATACGGGGCATCGGCAAGCAGCAGCTGCACGCAGGCATAATGATGCTGGAGCATGGGCAACGCCTCGCGAGCCTGGCGCAGATTGGCGACGACAGGCAGCAGGGGGTCGGGGGCGTAGGGCTGGAAGGCATACTCATCGGCCCGCTGAGGGTGATGGACAGCAAAACAAAATCCATCCGCACTCACGCGGATGGATAAGGTGTACTGCTGAGCGTTATGACGTTCAATGATCACAGGTTCACACTCTCTGAGCTTCGTTAATCGTTAAACGTTAATCGTTAAACCTTAATCGTTAAACCTTAAACGTTAAACGTTAAACGAAAAAGCCTACTCCCAGTTACCGGCGTTGTTGTTACCCACTTCGACGTCGCCGACCTTCAGACCGGGATAGCGGCCCAGCTTCACCTGGTCGTCGATGATGTTGGCCAACTCGGTCTTGTTGACGCCATCCAGATAGACGGTGTAGGGGGTCTTGGCCTCGAAGAGGTAGATCTTCGTGCCAGACTTGTTGCTCGAGTCGCAGCCTACAGCCATCTCGAACTGTGCGCCGTTGCCGTAGGGGACGTAGCGGAGCGAGTCGGCGTTGAAGCCCTTCGGGTAGATGGTGTCGAGGACGGCCACCCACGAGGTGTCGCGGCTATAGAGCAGCGTGGGGGTGCCATCGGCCTCAAGGGTGACGAAACCGGCGTCGGCCAGCTCCTTCCAGATCTTCTTGGCCACAGCAGGCTTGGTGGCGTTACGGGCATCGTTGATCATAGAGGTGACCTTACGCTCCGTCCAGCCGTTCTCGAGCTGCACGTCGGTGAGCTCGCCCACCTTCTTGACGAAGGGGACGCTGCCCGTCTTGACGAAGTTGATCAGCTCGTCGAAACTGTCGGTGTACTGGCCGCCGTTCTGGTTACGGAATTCCACCTGAGCCGAACGGATGTCGATGAGGCGGGCGATGATCTCTTTCTCACGAGTCTTGCGGATTTTGTCGAAGTTGATTGTACCCATAATACTGCCTACGCAGATGTAAGCAAGACCCACAACACAAAGCGCCAAAAGCACATTTAAGACTTTTTTCATTGTTATTATTTTTTTATTGTTTACTTTCGTAGCCGCAAAAGTAAGACTTTTGTTTGAAAAAGAATAATGTTTTTGAAAAAATCTTTCAAAGTTTATGATAAATAACTTCATAGCGGACCAAATTCGGGCAATTTTCGGGTTTATACCCACCGATGAGCAGTCGATGTTGATTGAACGGCTGTCAGAATTTCTGCTTTCGGACGACCCTTCGGGGCTCTTCCTTCTGCGCGGTTACGCGGGCACGGGCAAGACGTCGTTGGTGTCCGCGCTGGTGAAGGCGCTCGCCTCGCTGAAACAGCCCGTCGTGCTGATGGCTCCGACGGGCAGGGCCGCCAAGGTGTTCGCCCTCTACAGCGGCCATCCGGCCTACACCATCCATCGCCGCATCTACCGGCAGAAGAGCCTGACGGACGACACCTCGTTCGCGCTGGCGCCCAACCTGTCGCGCCGCACCCTCTTCATCGTCGACGAGGCCTCGATGATAAGCGACGACATAGGGGGCAGCGTCTTCGGCAGCGGACGCCTGCTGGACGACCTCATCCGCTTCGTCTATTCGGGCGAGGGATGCCGCCTGCTGCTCATGGGCGACACGGCCCAGCTGCCGCCCGTAGGGGTTGACGAGAGCCCGGCGCTGTCGCCGCAGAGGCTCGCCGCATACGGGCTGAACGTGAAGGGGATGCAGCTGACACAGGTGGTCCGCCAGTCGGGCATCTCGGGCATACTGGAAAACGCCACCGACATACGGACACACATCAGCGAGCTCTCTGTGAGCCAGCCCGTCGGCAACACGCTGCTCAGGCTCAGCTGTCAGGACGACGTGGTGGCCATCAACGGCTCTGACCTCATCGAACAGCTGTCGGACAGCTACCGGCAGGTGGGCGACGACGAGACCATCGTCATCTGCCGCACCAACAAGAACGCCAACATCTACAACCGCGGCATACGGGCCACCATCCTCTACCGCGAGGAAGAGCTCTGCACGGGCGACCGCATCATGATTGTCAAGAACAACTATTTCTGGATAAAAGGCCGCGCAAAAGACCCCAAAGAGGAGGTGCGCGACGAGGACAGAGGGGTGCCCACCTTCCTGGCCAACGGCGACATGGCCGTCGTCAGACGCGTTAGGAGGACGCGCGAGCTCTATGGTTTCCGCTTTGCCGACGTCGTCCTCTCGCTGCCCGACTACGACGACTACGAGCTGGAGGCTACTGTGCTGCTCGACACGCTGATGTCCGAGTCGCCGTCGCTGACCAGGGAGGAGAACGAGCGGCTCTTCCAAGCCGTCATGGAGGACTATGCCGACCTGCCCACCAAGACCGACCGCTACAAGAAGCTGCGCGAAAGCCCCTACTACAACGCCCTGCAGATAAAGTTCGCCTACGCCGTCACCTGCCACAAGGCACAGGGCGGACAATGGGACACCATCTACCTCGACCAGGGGTGGATGCCGCCCGAGAGCGTCGGCGACATCGGCTACTACCGCTGGCTCTATACCGCCTTCACCCGTGCCACACGGAAAATCTATCTGGTCAACTGGCGGAAGGAGGAACTTAGCGCCGAAGGCGCAATGGATAATGGATAATGGATAATGGATAATTGATAATTGACAATTGGTGAACGGACTTTTTTCGACAACGAATTTTACGAATTATACGAATTCTTGGAGCAGCGAGAGCCAATGGGGAGACGCGACATGTCGCGTCTCTACAGTTGGCCGAGTCGCGACAAGAATAAACGAAGTTAATTTTTCCTTGCGGCGATGGCTTCGCACGCCGAACGGTTTGCCATCCTGTATTTCTTAATTCAACCCAAATCTTTATGATTATCTGCAAAAATACCCCCTTTTCTCCTTGCGCGCCCCGAAGGGGCAACGAGAACACAGCCCAGGGCATCGCCCTGGGTACAAACGGCCAACGTAACTTTCGCCCTGAAGGGGCAAAAGAATTAATTTTGAATGCTTTTGCCCCTTCAAGGCGAGGGAATGGTGGGGCGCCCAATAATCCCAGGGCGTTGCCCTGGGCTGGGTTCTTCCGCCCCTTCAGGGCGTACTTTTCACGAATTGGGATAAATATTTATCACGAATTGAGATAAATATTGATCAAAATTAATGGATAAATTTCTCAAAATTAGTGAATTGAATTTCCAAAAATTAGTGAATAAAATTTCTCAAAATTAGTGTAAAGGCAAAATTTAGTTTTGAAGCCGCTTCGCGGGAAATTCGACATAATTAATCACATAATTAAACAAAATAATTCGTACGTTTATCATAGAAAAGACCTAAATTTTGAATAATTTTGTATTCCGTTTTATATAATTTCTGCCCCAAGGGGCACTCTTAAAAAAACGTTAGAAACTTGAATTGATAATCATTTTTTCCATTGTCCAAATCCCATTTTCGATTGTCCACTATTTAAATATAATAAGGTATATGATCAAGAACATCATCTTCGACTTCGGCGGCGTGCTCATCGACTGGAATCCGCTGCATCTCTACAACCGCTATTTCCTGGGCGACGAGGCCAAGGCCAGGTGGTTCATCGACAACATCTGCACCATGGAATGGAATGTCCAGATGGACGCCGGCAAGCCGTTTACCGACGGCATCCGCGAGCTGACAGCCCTCCACCCCGAATGGGCCGACGCCATCGCCGCCTACCGCGCCCGATGGCAGGAAATGATAGGCGGGCCCATACCCGGCATGACCGACGTCGTCCACAAGCTCAAAGACGCTGGCTATCACGTCTTCGGACTGAGCAACTGGAGCTGGGAGACCCTCTCGACCATCATCGATGACTACCCCGTCATCAAGGAGCTGGAAGGTGTCGTCATCAGCGGACTGGAGTACGTCATCAAGCCCCAGCCCGAGATCTACCGGCTGCTCCTCGAACGCTACCGGCTGAAAGCCGACGAGTGCGTCTTCATCGACGACAACCTCGCCAACGTCCAGGGCGCCGAAGCCGTCGGCATACACGGCCTGCTCTTCGCCGGACCGGAAATGCTGAAGGAAGAGTTCAAAAAACTTCACATCATGTGAGCCGAAAAAGACAAAATAGGCAGAAAAATCGTAAAAAAAGCCCACTTTTTTCAAAGTTTTTGAACGATTTTTTGTTCCTACAAAGTTTTTCCATATATTTGCATACTCAAAAGTACTCTAAAAAAAACAAAAACATGGAAAACGTATGTAATCCCAACAACCTGTCCGGTTTGAGGCAGGCAGACTTTCAGAAAGATATCAACGGGAAGAAGACCGACCTCTTCATCCTCACCAACCGCCACGGCTGCGAGCTGGCCTTCACCAACTATGGCGGCGCGCTCTGCGCCATCATGGTCCCCGACCGCGAGGGCAAGATGGGCAACGTCGTACAAGGACACGACACCATCGACCACGTCGTGGGTAGCCCCAACGAGTTCCTGAGCACCCTCATCGGCCGCTATGGCAACCGCATCTGCAAGGGCCGCTTCACCCTCGACGGCAAGGAATACCAGCTGGCCATCAACAACGGCCCCAATGCCCTGCACGGCGGCCCCACGGGCTTCCACGCCCGCGTGTGGGACGCCGAGAAGTTGACGGCCAACAGCGCCCGCCTGCACTACGTCGCCGCCGACGGCGAGGAGGGATTCCCCGGCAAGGTCGACGTGACCGTCACCTACACCTTCACCGACGACAACGAATTCGTCATCGACTACAAGGCCACCACCGACCAGGACACCATCATCAACCTCACCCACCACGGCTTCTTCTGCCTCTGCGGCTCGCAGAAGGACACCCCCTCCTGTGAACGCTACCTGCTCACCATGAACGCCGACCACTACATCCCCATCGACGACACCTCCATCCCGCTCGGTACCGTCGATGCCGTCGAGGGCACGCCCTTCGACTTCCGCACCGAGCACCTGGTGGGCGAGCGCATCGACGCCGACAACGTCCAGACCCGCAACGGCGCAGGCTACGACCATTGCTGGGTGCTCAACAAGCGCCAGCCCGGCGAGCTCACCTTCGCCGCCAAATGCGTCGACCCCGTCACAGGCCGCCGCATGGACGTCTTCACCACCGAGCCCGGCGTGCAGGTCTATACCAGCAACTGGCACGACGGCTTTGCCGGCAGCCACGGCGCCACCTACCCCAAGCGCAGCGCCATCTGCTTCGAGTGCCAGCACTTCCCCGACAGCCCCAACCGCCCCTACTTCCCCAGCGTCGTGCTGAAGCCCGGCGAGGTCTATACGCAGACCAGCGTCTATCGCTTCTCCGTCGAAAAATAACCCCCACGTAAAAGACATCATTTCAAATCATTTCATAACAATTAACGTAAAACAAAAATGAGTACAGAAAAAAAGAAAAGTAACGTAGTAGCAATCGTTACGATGTGTTTCATCTTCGCGATGATTTCGTTTGTCACCAACATGGCAGCCCCCTTCGGCAACATCTGGGGCAACCAGTACGAGTGGTCCAAGATGGCTGGCAACCTGATGAACTTCGCCGCCTACCTGTTCATGGGCATCCCCGCCGGTAAGATGCTGATGAAGATCGGTTACAAGAAGACCACCCTCGCAGCCCTTGCCGTTGGCTTCATCGGCATCTGCATCCAGTACCTGTCGAGCTTCGACTTCCTCGGCGGCGCTGCCATCTACGTCTATCTGCTCGGCGCCTTCGTCTGCGGCTTCTGCGTCTGCATGCTCAACACCGTCGTCAACCCCATGCTGAACATCCTGGGCGGCGGCGGCAACCGCGGCAACCAGCTCATCCAGACGGGCGGCACGCTGAACAGCCTTACCGGCACCCTCACCCCGCTGCTCGTCGGCGCCCTCATCGGCACAGTCTCCAGCACCACCTCCATGAAGGACGTCACCCCGCTGCTCTTCATCGCCATGGGCGTCTTCGCCGTTGCCTTCATCATCATCAGCATGGTCAAGATCCCCGAGCCCGCCAAGGAGCGCAACGCCCGCACCTACGAGCACAGCGCATGGAAGTTCCGCCACTTCGTCCTCGGCGCCATCGCCATCTTCTTCTATGTGGGTATTGAGATCGGCATCCCCGCACAGGTCAACTTCTTCCTCGCTGACGCCTCCTCGAAGGGTGCCGGCATCGCCGTCAACGGCGCAGCCATCGGTGGCGCCATCGCAGCAGTCTACTGGCTCCTCATGATGATTGGTCGTGCCTGCAGTACCGCCATCAGCGGCAAGGTCAGCACACGCACACAGATGATCACCGTCAGCACGGTCGCCATCATCCTCATCCTCATCGCCATCTTCATCCCCAAGAGCACCACGGTCAACATGCCCGGTTATAGCGCAGCCGACGGCTTCGCCATGTTCCAGGTTCCCCTGAGCTGTCTCTTCCTCGTCCTCTGCGGTCTCTGCACCAGCGTCATGTGGGGCGCCATCTACAACCTCGCCGTCGAAGGCCTCGGCAAGTACACCGAGCAGGCTTCCGGCATCTTCATGATGCTCGTCGTCGGCGGTGGCATCATGCCCTTCATCCAGAACCTCATCGCCAAGAGCGCAGGCTACATGATCAGCTACTGGCTCGTCATCGCCATGCTGGCCTACCTGCTCTACTACGCCCTCATCGGCTGCAAGAACGTCAACAAGGACATCCCCGTCGACTAAAGTCTATAGTTAAGAATTAAGAGTTAAGAAAAATTGTTCCGTATGCAATCTTCCCTTCCCCTCAGCCTTCCGCAGGCAAGAGCCGTGGGCAGAACTGTTTTTCTTAACTCTTAATTCTTCACTCTTAACTAAAAAACTTTTACCCGCTTCAACTTTAAAGACCTATAACAAAATGGACATTCAGATTGTAAGAGCCGCTTTCAAAGCGAAATTCAACACCGAGGGTGCCGTCTATGCCTCCCCCGGCCGTATCAACCTCATCGGCGAGCACACCGACTACAACGGGGGCTTCGTCTTCCCCGGCGCCGTCGATAAGGGCATGGTTGCCGAAATCAAGCCCAACGGGCTCGACAAGGTCCGCGCCTATGCCATCGACATCAACCCCGCCGACGGCGAGGACAACTACGTGGAGTTCGGCCTCCGCGAGGAAGATAAGCCGAAGGAACATTGGGCCTGCTACGTCTTCGGCGTCTGCCGCGAGCTGCAGAAGCGCGGCGTCGTCGTCAAGGGCTTCGACACCGCCTTCGCCGGCGATGTGCCCCTCGGCGCCGGTATGTCGTCGTCCGCTGCCCTCGAGAGCACCTTCGCCTTCGCCCTCAACGAGATCTACAACGGCAAAATCGACAAGTTCGAACTCGCCAAGGTCGGCCAGATGACCGAGCACAACTACTGCGGTTGCAACTGCGGCATCATGGACCAGTTCGCCAGCGTCTTCGGCAAGGAGGGCTGCCTCATCCGCCTCGACTGTCGCTCGATGGAGTTCGAGTACTTCCCCTTCAACCCCAAGGGCTACAAGCTGGTGCTCATCAACACCTGTGTCAAGCACATGCTGGGCGACGAGTACAACCAGCGCCGCAAGAGCTGCGAGAACGTCGTGGCTGCCCTCAAGGCCAAGTACCCCACCATCGAGACGCTCCGCGACGTCAGCTACGACATGCTCGAGGAGGCCCGTCCCCTCGTCAGCGAGGTTGACTTCCGCCGCGCCCACTACGTGCTGGGCGAGAAGGACCGCGTCCTCGCCGTCTGCTACGCCCTCGAGAAAGGCGACTACGAGACCGTCGGCCAGAAGATGTACGAGACCCACTGGGGCATGAGCAAGGAGTACGGCGTCAGCTGCGAAGAGCTTGACTTCCTGGCCGTCCTCGCCAAGGAGTGTGGCGTCACCGGCTGCCGCGTCATGGGCGGAGGCTTCGGCGGATGCACCATCAACCTCGTCAAGGAAGAGCTCTACGACGACTTCATCGCCAAGGCCAAGGCCGGCTTCGAGAAGCAGTTCGGCCATGCACCCCTGGTCTATGACGTCGTCATCGGCAACGGCTCGCGCCGCTTAGTCTAAGACTCTATGGCAGAGCATAACGAAACGGGACGTCGTGGCGAAGACCTCGCCACGGCGTTCCTTTTAAGCAAAGGCTACGGCATCCTCGAGCGCAACTGGAAGAGCGGACGCAAGGAGGTTGACATCATCGCCCAGGACGGTGCCGACGTCGTCTTCGTCGAAGTCAAGACCCGCTCAGCCGAGGACGTCCTCCCAGCCGCCGATGCCGTCGATGCCCGCAAGCGCCAACGGATCATCGCCGCCGCCGAAGCCTACGTCCTGTCCAGGCGCCTCAACCTCACCCCCCGCTTCGACATCGTAACCGTCGTCGGCGAAGCCCCCAACCAACAGTTCGACCACATCGTCGACGCCTACCTTCCACCTCTCCGCACCCACCGCTAAAGAAGCCCCTCCCCAGCCCTCCCCTAAAGGGAAGGGAGCTAATTTCCTCCGTTCGTCACTCCCTTCCCTTTAGGGGAGGGCTGGGGAGAGGCTCCCAATTTTTAATTCCTAATTCCTAATTCCTAATTTTTCCCTCGTGCCCCCCATCACCTATATCCACCTTACCGAGGTCGATTCCACCAACACCTACCTCATGACGCTCCCCCGCGACCCCGCCCAGCCCTACGTCGCCGTCCATGCCGACTATCAGACCGCCGGCCGAGGCCAGCGCGGCAACACATGGCAGTCGGCCGCAGGCCAGAACCTCCTCGGCAGCATCCGCCACCACCCCACCTTCCTGCGTCCCGAGCAGCAGTTCGTCCTCTCGCAGCTCATCGCCCTCGCCATCGTCGAGGAGCTCAGCAGCCTGCTCCCCTCTGCCGCCGACGACCTCCGCATCAAGTGGCCCAACGACATCTACTGGCGCGACCGCAAGCTCTGCGGCATCCTCATCGAGTACCAGCTCAGCACCACCGCCATCGAGCAGGCCATCATCGGCTTCGGCGTCAACGTCAACCAGACCGATTTCGGCCCTGCCCCCGGCGACACCACCCTCCGCCTCCCCTCCCAAGGCGTCCTAGGCTCCACCTTCCGCCCCACCTCCCTGCGCCTGATAGCCGCCGAAACCGCCATCACCCACCAGCCATCTGACATCTTACATCATACATCAGACATCCCCTTCGACATCCCCGCCCTCTTCCACGCCATCACCGAGCGCTACGTCCAGTCCGTCGCCGCCCTCGCCCCTCATACCTCAGACATCAGCCCTCAGACATCAGACATCAGCCCTCAGACATCATACATCGCCCCTCATACCTCAGACATCAGCCCTCAGACATCATACATCACCCTTCAATCCTCCTACGTCCGCCGTCTCTACCGTCTCGGCATCCCTGCCCGCTACCGCGATGCTGACGGCGACTTCACAGCCACCATCGACGGAGTCAACCCCGACGGCACCCTACGTCTCCGCCTCCCCGACGGCACCCTCCGCCACTACGAGTTCAAGCAAGTCGCCTACATCATCTGAACGCATCCGCTAATCTTGCACCTCTCCAAAGCCCCACCGACACCCATAACCGCACATATAATCGCGTTGCGCTCCAGCACTTTTGAGGATTCTGCAAACAACTTTGGTATTTTTGTTTGATAGAATTGAGAATTATGTTTATCTTTGCAGCGTAAAATCAATTTATTATGTTCAAAAGATTCCTGTTTAGGGCTACGTCCCCAGACTGATGGTTTGCAAACATGACGGGCCTGCGCTTTCTTTACGCCTTTATTGAAAGTGCTCCTCCGCAAAAGAAAGAAGAGAGTATTATCATTTATTGATCAACAATATGAAAGTTCAAACTACCATTAAATTACGTCTGACTCGGGCGGCAATGATGCTGACCGAGAGGATGACAAGACGCCTTGCAATGACGCTCCTCATGCTGTTGATGACAGCGGCACAGGCCATCGCGATGCAGATATTTGTTAAGATGCTGGATGGTAAGACCGTCACACTGGAGGTGGAGCTGGGCGATGCCATCGACAACGTAAAGGGGAAGATACAGGATAAGGAGGGAATTGCTCCCGACCAGCAACGTCTCATCTTCGCGGGCAAACTGCTGGAGGACGGCCACACGCTGGCCGACTACAACATACAGAAAGAAGCAACTTTGTACCTCAAACCGGTCAGAATTGCCAGCAGCCTCCTTTTCAACGAGGAACTTATGGCCTACGAGATTGCCAATGCCGACAACATGAACGACCTCGCCGTATATTTGAACGGCACGGGCACCTACAGCGACGGCGTGACCACAGAGACCACCGCGCACGGTTGCGGGTATGGGGAGTTCAAGATGACTGCAGACATCCCCACTGCCGCCGATATAGCAAGCGGCGTCGAGGCCATGACGACGATGATAGGAACAGCAAGCAACCCCTTCGGCAGCAAGTTCGACGGACAGAACCATACGCTGACCGTCAACAGCAGCGGAATGGAAACGGCAACACCACCGTTCCTCTGCGCCGACGAGGCAAAGATTAAGCACCTCACCGTAACGACGACTGACGGCAAGACCTACAACTACTATCTTGGGGTGACACGCCCCTTGCCATACACCTACGGCTTCGAGAATAACAATCTGATGGCTGAGGGCTGGACAGCGGTGGACTGCACAGAAAAGGTTTCAAAAATTAATGATCAATATCATCATAGTGGCAACTATAGTTTCCAATTCATTTATAATTTTGATTACTCGGATGAGGAGCAAGAGGAAAAGTATCTTATTTCTCCTGAAATAGACAGCAACGGCAATGACGTTATTGTGTCATTCTTTTATTCTATAATATTTAGTATTAATGTATCTTTCCAGGTAGGTTACTCCACCACTACCAACGAGCCTTCTGCATTTACCTGGAACGATGCCATATCTGGGAATTGCGGCTGGACACGCTATGAGAACATATTCCCCGCTGGTACAAAATACATTGCTATTAAAGTCAACGACATATCAGAAAATGATGCGAGCTACGTCGTAGTGGACGACTTCTCTTTTGCAATGAATGGATACGAGCCACCGACAAATGTGATGATAAGTGAGACATCAGCAGCATCCGTTACGTTGAACTGGAATGCTCCAGCGGCAAATGAAACCATTACGGGCTATGCTTACCAACACAAGAAAGCCAACGAGACGGATTGGTCGGCTGAGGTGACGGTAGCACAAACGATCACTACTGCCACACTCGATAATCTGGAATCAAACACCGCTTACAACTTCCGCGTGAAGGCTCTATATGAAGGTGGCTTGTCCAGCATCTATACGACCATCGTCTTCCTCGCCAAGTTGCCCTTTACTGAAAACTTTGAAAACGGGCTGAGCTGTTGGCAAGTGGTTGATGGTGACATGAACACAGGTATTGTAGAACCAACTATATTTGGGTTACAATCAAGTGCTTTCGCATTTTGGGGAGACGGTCCCCAATACCTCATCAGTCCACAATTTAACTTTACTACGGATATTACGGTATCATTCAATTATAAAATCAGTGACACGTCGAAGCCGAAGTCTTTCCTGGTTGGGTATTCCACTACGGACAAAAACATCTCTTCATTTACTTGGGACAACACCGAGACCACCGGCACATCGTATGATTACGTGTTATACGAGAATGACTTTCCGGCAGGCACGAAGTATATCGCCGTGAAATACACTTCTGACAGTGAGCAATATTTGTACATAGACAACCTCACCTTCAAGGTTCCCGCATGCTCTGAGCCAATCAAGCTATCCATGAGCGACTGCAACGAACAGACTGCAACGCTGACATGGACGGCACCCGAGACCACCAACACCATCACAGGCTATGCCTATCAGTATAAGAAAGTGAGCGAGAGCACATGGTCTGACGAGGTCACGACAACAGAAACT
>Ga0129306_1000553_pt1 | contig 57845 bp, 45 predicted proteins | sample P827metagenome_FD_94438 | JGI IMG/M metagenome (GOLD analysis project Ga0129306, IMG submission 94438) | Capybara group fecal microbial communities from Wisconsin, USA - P827 metagenome | ecosystem: Host-associated > Mammals > Digestive system > Large intestine > Fecal | place: USA: Wisconsin... | reverse complement strand
CGGTTCAAGACTGCGTTTTTGGAATGGTCGTGCTACTGTCTACCAAGGGAAAACCGGGGAGCAATGTGTACAGTGAGCAGTATTACCTGTTTGTGGGAGGAAGTGAAGATGCAACCGTTACCATTACAAATTGCTATTACATGCCTACTAGCTTTATCCTGAACCCGTTGCTGAATAATGGCTCTGTGAAAGCTCAGGGTATGAGGCAGTACAACATTGATGGCAGTGACGGCGTTACGGTTAAACTGGATGGAACGGAAACCGTTTACAACGTTTCCAAAATCACCGCCTATTCTGGGAATTACGGCATAAAAACCGGTATCTACTCATGGCCGTGGGGCGCAGAGGATAAGGATGTGAAACTGCTTCTGAGTAAAGGAGAGCAAGTAGCCTCCTATACTGCCAATCACGGGACCCTTACCGGTACTGGAGTAAGCGGCACCAATGACCCTTACACCCTCAACGTGAGCAAAGAAACGCTTGATGCGGATGTTACTCTCGTTTACATCTCATACAACGGCCTGCTATATTTGCAGGATAGTGACAGCAGTGCCGATATCATTGACAAGGAAAACGGGAAAACGCATACCGTGGTGCTGGGCCGCACGCTCCAGGGCGGGCAATGGAACAGTTTTTCCGCTCCATTTGATATCAGCGCAGATATGGTTACCAGCGTTTTTAAAAGCGGCGTGGTTGTCAAAGAATTGACGGGGTCGTCTTACACAAATGGTGCGCTTCAGCTCGATTTTTCCACCGTCACCTCCATCGCGGCCGGAAAGGCATACCTGATTAAGCCCCTGGACAATGTGGCAGAGCCCAGGTTCGACGGTGTTACCATTGACAAGCGTACCGCCAAGACCGAAACCACGGTCGCGGATTTCATACCCGCCATCAACCCCGTCAGCTTCACGGTCCGGGACAAGTCCGTCCTCTTCTTTACAGGTGACGGGAAACTGTCCTTCCCGTCCGATGAGGGACCGATGAAGGGCTTCCGCGGCTACCTCAAGCTCAAGGGTGCCGCTGCGGGTCAGCCGTAGTGGATGATTGACGTCAGTTTTTCTTCTTGACGACGATGTCGGGAACCTGGATGTCGGCGTGGCCGGAATACCAGGGGCCTTTCCCCTCTTCGAACTTGAAGTCGCTGATGACCAGCGTAGCATCGTTGAATTCGCCGCCGTTCGCTTCGCCGTCGATATCCTTCACGTCGATCTGCAGTTTCGAGAGCGGGAACCCGCTGGAAACGACTTGGTACACGCCGTCCGGGCCCGTTTGCAGGGTATCGAGCGGCCAGTAGTTTTCGTCGTAGATGACGCCGGGCTCGTTGTCCATCCGGTTGCCGAGCGCCACCTGCAGGCCCGGGACCGGCTGTCCGTTTTCATCGATGACCTTTCCCTTGACGGCCCAGTCTGCGGTGGGAGAGCCGTACATGCAGACGCATCCGGTCGTGCTGATGCCGACAAGCGCCAGCAGCAGGGCAAAAAACCCGCCTTTCTCTTTTCGGGTATGGGATTTGTGCTTTTTCATACGAACGTGCATTTGTACAAAGATAAGGTTTTTTAAGAAGAATGCTTGGCTTCCTCAGATTATTCACTATCTTTCGGAGCAAGATGACCGTTATGAAAAAGATACTCCTTTCCGCTTTGCTGCTGCTCCTCGCAGGCAGTCTGTGCCGGGCCCAGCTTCCCGAAGGGAGCTGGTCGGGTGCCATCGATGTCCAGGGAACGAAACTGACGCTGGTGTTCCACTTTACGGACGAGGGCTGCAAGCTCGACGTGCCCGACCAGGGTGCGCGGGGCATTCCCGCTGCGGCCAGGCTCACGGAACTGGGCGCCACGCACATCGACATGGCTTCCCTCCATGCGACTTTTGAAGGATTCCGCATGGGCGACAAGCTCGTGGGCACCTTCACGCAGCATGGCGTGAAGTTTCCGCTGACCCTTTCACCGGGGACCCCGGTCCGCAACCGGCCCCAGACACCGCAGCCGCCCTTCCCTTACGCGACCGAAGAACTCAGCTTCACCAACGGCGACGCGGTCCTGCGCGGCACCCTGACCCTGCCGGAAGGATACGACCGCTCGACGCCTGTCCTGCTGATGGTGACGGGCAGCGGGCTGCAGAACCGCGATGAGGAGCTCTTCGAGCACAAGCCGTTCGCCGTGATTGCCGACTGCCTGGCCCGGCGGGGCGTCGCCACGCTGCGCTATGATGACCGCGGCTTCGGCGAATCGACCGGCGACGTGGTGCATTGCACGACGGAAGACCTGAAAGAAGATGCTGCTGCGGGCGTGGCGCTGCTGCGCACGCGTTTCGACCGGGTCGGTGTACTCGGGCACAGCGAGGGCGGCACCATCGCACTGATGCTGGCCGCAGAAGGCAAGGCGGATTTCATCGTCTCGCTGGCCGGCATGGTGGTCTCGGGTGCGGAGACGCTGATTGCACAGAACCGCGCGGCACTCCCGAAAGCGGGTGTCGACGCACAGACGACGGAACGCTATTGCCAGGCGCTGGAGGAGACCTTTGCCGCCGTAGCGGAAGGCCGTCCGTATCCGAAAGCGGAGGATTTCAAACTTCCGGACGGGCTCCGCCAAAATCTGCTGGCCGTACAGGCACAGCTGAACATGCCGTACCTGCGTTCTTTTGTCAAGCTCGACGTCTCCCGGCGCCTCGGGCAGATCAACTGCCCCGTCCTGGCCCTGAACGGCACGCGCGACACGCAGGTCGATGCCGTCCGAAACCTCGGCGCCCTGAAGGAAGGCTTGCCGGCATCCCTGCCGAACCGCCGCATCGCGGCCTGCGACGGCCTGAACCATCTCTTCCAGCACTGCACGACCGGTTTCCCGGACGAGTATCCGCTCATCGAAGAGACCTTCGCCCCGGAGGTGCTCGGCATCCTGGCGACCTGGATTAACGGCCTCGGCCGCCGCTAACTGCTTTTCGCGGCAAGGGGACGATCAGATATTGTTGCACATTTGCGGGAAATCCTTTACTTTTGCGGTCGCAAGCGGGGTATTAGCTCAGTTGGTAGAGCGTTAGGTTCGCAATCTAAAGGTCACGAGTTCGATCCTCGTATACTCCACAAAGAAAGCAGGCTTTTGGCCTGCTTTCTTTGTGGAGTGAGAAGCTTCGCTTCTTTTTGCTACTGGGGGCACAGCCCCCAGACCCCTCGCGCCTTCGCGCGATGATTCACTGCGGCTGAATGGCCTGCTTTCTTTGTGGAGTGAGAAGCTTCGCTTCTTTTTGCTACTGGGGGCACAGCCCCCAGACCCCTCGCACCTTCGCTACTCTTCCATGAAGAGTTCGACTTTGATCATCTCAATGGATTTTTTGGCGAACTCGTAGCCACGGGAGCCGGGGCGGGCGAACTTCAGATACTTTTCGTAGTATTCCAGGGCCTGCCTGTATTTCTTCTGGCGTTCGTAGCAATAGGCGATGGTCGACAGGGCCTGGATGAAGGAGGGGTTGTAGCGGTACGCTTCCTGATAGTGCGGAATGGCCTTGTCAAACTGTTCCTCCCCGTAATAGCCTGTACCATATTGCTGGTGGATCCGGGAAACGATCGACGAGTCGGGCTGGATCATGGCACTTGCCTTTTCGAGCCAGGGCTTGACCTGCTTGTCGAAGGGCAGGCGCATGTCGGACCGGACAGCCGCAATGGTCCAGGCCAGGTTCGCATCCGAGGAATCAAGGGCCCAGGCTTTCCGCAACTCCGGCTCTGCCGCGTAGACCACATTCGCATGCCAGAGACTCTGCCCGAGATAGTAATGCAGGGCATAGTTGTCGACACCCAGCTTTTCCAGCTGCTGGAAGATCACGAGAGACGAATCGTATTGGGAATTCAGGTAATACGCCAGGCCCCGGATGGGCGCCACGGTGAAATTGTCGGGATCGAGCGCCAGATAGTCGCCCGTCATCGCGATCACGCCTTCGTAGTCCTTGTCGCTCAGCAGGATGTTCGCGGCCTTGCTCACGACCGCTTCGTTCAGGGGCTTCAGCGCGAGCGCCTGCCGGTAGTAGACGAGCGCCGAATCGCTCTGCCCGGCGAGGTTCCACGCATCACCGGCCAGCGCAACCACGGCCGGGATGGAATCCCGCGCCAGCACGCCCCGGGCGAGACTCACACAGGCCGGGTAATCCTTCATCCGGAACGCGAGCTGCAGTTCCCGGATCTGGTAGAAGAGGTTGTCCGGTGCACGCAGGCTCAACAATTGGTAGGTGCCTGCCGCCGTGGCGTAATCGCCGTTGGTAAAATGGCAGTCCGCCAGCTCGGCGAGGACTTCCTCGTCGAAGACCTCCGGCCGTACCAGCGTCGACAGCCGCTCGATGGCCGCATCGGTCTTGAAGATGCTCTTCAGGTACCGCGCTTCGGCAAGCGCCTCCCGGCGGAGCGAGTCCGCAGGCTGTGCCGCCGCCGTGACGACAGTCATCACGGCGGCCAGCACAAACGGCAGATAAGCGGTCCGTTTCATTTACTTAGCTGAAAGACGAGCGGGAAGTTGTAGACGACCCGGGCCGGCTCGCCCTTGACGGTGCCGGGCGTCCATTTCGGGGACTGGGAGACGACTCTCACCGCCTCTTCATTGAGGATCGGATGGACACCGCGCAGCACTTTCACGCCCGTGACGCTGCCGTCTTTCTCGACGGTAAACTGAAGCGTCACGCGGCCCTGGAGCCTCTGTTGCACCGCCTCGGGCGGATAATGCAACTGCTGGTTCACCCAACGGGCGAAATTGTTGGCATCGCCGCCTTCGAACATGGGTTTGGTCTCGACCAGGCGGAAGGGAATGGCTTCGCTCTCGTCGGCCGGTTCCGCCTGGGTTTCCGCTTCGGCTGCCGGGCTTTCAACAACGGGCTGCGCCTGTTCGCTGACCGCCGGCTCCGTCAGGTCTCCGGTCTCTTTGGAAGTACATTCTGCCAGCAGCAGCGTGGCGGCAGCCAGCAGCGGAAGGAGCAGCAGCAGGGAGAATTTCTTCCAGACTGCCTTGGTGGTGGTTTGCATCATCGTAATACGGTTTTTGAGTTGGGCGTGATTAAAACCGTTGGCCAGGAGGAAACGCTTTTCCCCCACGGCTTTCTTCACGAGTAATAATTGGTATTGCGTTGCATCGATGCCTTGGTTGAGGACGAAGTCGTCGGCTTCGTATTCGTGGAGCAGTTTGAGCTCGCTGCGGCATATCCACACCAGCGGATTGAACCACTGCAGGACGGTCAATGCCGAAGAGAGAAGCAGATCCACGGAGTGACCGCAGCGGACGTGTGCCCGTTCGTGGGTCAGGATGGCGGGATAGTGCGCGTAGTCGCTGCGCGCGATGACGATGTGCCGCATCCAGCTGAAGGAGGGCATTTCCCGGTCCAGCAAATGGAGCGTGTAGCCGGAGTGCCTTTCGCCAGGTGTGTGCCGGAGCAGCCGGAACATGCTGCCGTAAGAGCGAACGTAGAAAGCGAAGGTCGTCAACGCACCGGCAGCGTAAATTGCCAGCACAAAGTTCTGCCACAAGGGCATTTCCGGGGCCGCCGCTTCGGAGGTTTCGACAACGGGCGCGCTGTTGCTGTATGCGACCACAAAGACCGGCTCGATCCACTGGGAATAGAGGGTCGGAGACGGGAGCTGCACCGGAATCAGCGGCAGCAGCAGGCACAGCACGCTGCCGGCCAGCAGGACGATGCGGTTGAAACGGAACCATCCGCTGCGGCGCATCACCAGCAGGAAGAATGCGTCGAACACGCCCAGCAGGAGCGCGCACTTCAGGACATATAAGAGAAAATGGCTCATTTTCGCTGGTTTTCAATTTGAGCGATGAGCGCCTTGAGCTCATCGAGATCCATCTTGTCTTCCTCCACGAAGCGCGAGACCACGCTCGCGTAGGAGTTGGCGTAGAATTTCTCGACGGTATCGGAAATCACCTGGTCGGCGAAGCCACGCTCGTCCACAAGGGCGTAATAGCGGTAGGCATTGGCGAATTTCTCGCGGCCGACATATCCTTTCTCCTCCAGGAATCCGACCTGGGTGGCGACGGTATTGTAGTGCGGTTTCGGGTCCGGGAAGTGCTTGAGCAGGTCCTGGATGAACATCGGGCCGTAGGCCCAGAACATCCGCAGGATTTCGTCTTCTTTGGCGGTCAGTTTCTCCATTTTTGTTTCTTTACGGGATTATCTCCTCTGCAAAGATACATCTTTTTTCTTATTTCCTAATAATTTTCGGAGAAAAACGAAAAATTTGCGGAAATCATGCAAAAAAAAAAGACGGGGCCATTGACGCAAGGTTTCGTAAATTTGTGTATCTTAGTATATATGAAAAATCGAAATTCTGAAAACAAGACCGGTAAAACCGGTTTCTTTGCGATGCTGCTGGCGCTGACCCTGTTGCTGGCCGGGTGCGATCCGGTCGACAACCCGGGTGGCGGGGAGCCGCCGGTTCTCCCCGACGAATCGTACGGAGTGGAGATCGGCACCTTCTATGTAGAAAACCGCAACATGACCCTGCGGCTGATGGACATCACGAGTCTTTATCAAGAAGTAGGCTATATAAGATGGGCAGTCCCCGTAAATCACGTCTCCTTCCAGAATCTTCCAGAGGCATTGCGGGAAACCGTCAAGGGGCATGCACTCGGAGCCCCGACACAAGTATACCAGATGAAATGGCACGGTGAAACAGTGTATCACCTGATCTGTGGCGTGTATGATGACATCACTGGCGTCTACAAGCCTTCCGGGGAGCGAATCGTATTCTCCACCATGGGAGAATATTTCCAGTTCCTTCAGGAGGTCAGCGACGTGAAATGCCTCCTGCTCATCAGTACCGAAGTCGTGAAGAGTGCCGAAGGAGCACCCAACCTCCTGGAGGGTACTTGGCAAAGTGACTGGTTGCATCTTCATCACGACATCGGCGGCGTAAACGGCAGCGGCATCGACGACCAGGTTGAACTTTATGCCGAACTGCCCTTCTCCATTACGGAGGTCTGCCATTTCAAGCAAGACGGCACAGGTTACCTGCGGACTGTCAAGACGCTCAAGAATGGCAAGGAAGAAGTCGCCTATGATCCTTTCAATTACTGGCTGACCAACTATCAGTCGGGTCCGGGCGCGTACAAAGGATATGACTATCTCTGCGTCTTCGCGGCGGGCGATACGATCGAATTTACTGCTCGTTCCTGGGACGAGTTCAACAAGGTTTTTGACCGGGCGTTCACCTTCGTGACCTATCCTTGGTACAAGCAGAAATCAGATCCTTTCTCGAGCAAAAAGGGTGACCCGAAGTACGGCATACCAGAAAAGGACAAGAAGTCTCCGATCGTGGGGCGCTGGACGGGATTCACCAAGAGTGCCGCCTCTTCTTTTGGCATCGGATCCTACACCTGGGTGTTTCGCGGCGACGGCACGGGGTATCTGCTCTCCGGCCGACGTTTCTGCTACTCATTTGCCTACACCGTGGACGGTCAGAACGGCTCTGACCTTCAACTGACGCTCTACAAATACGATACGGGCTTCTATATCGAGGATGGCTTCTGGAAGGAAGGTGACATGACATACAGCTACGTACCACAGCCTACTCCCAAAGGCAAGAAGATGCAGGCCAAAGTCTACGACGACGACAGCTGCCTGGAGATCCAGGGCTGGACCAGCATAGCCGCCGACTTCAGCACCACTCCCATCGTCTTCCGGCGGGTCAGCCGCTAGCGCTGCCTCCACAAAGCCGCTCTTCTTGCGCCGTGGGACTGTCGCGTTAAAAAGCCCTACATCAGAACATCATGCCCATCGCGGCCTGGCTTGCCTTGCGGCTCTGGGCGGCGTTGAGTTTGCCGAAGTTCCACTTAAAGGTGATGAAGAAGTGGCGGCCCAGCTGGTTGTACATCGAGTCCTCGACGTAGTTCTCGGTCGTGATGTGGCGGGTGGTACGCGTGCTGTTCAGAATGTCGCTGGCGTGGAAGCCGATGGAGAACTGCTTGATGTTCTTGGTGATGCTGAATTCCCACATCAGGTACGGAAGGTTGTACCCTTCGGGGAAGCCGTGGTAGAAGTGGTAGTTCATGTAATTCACCAGCTCCCATCCGTGCTTGGTCTCCCATTCCAGATCCAGCGAAACGGTACTGCTCCAGGTCTTCGTGTCGGCCTTGCTGTCGAGGGAATAATGAGCCGACTGGTAAGAGGTCCCGCCATCCAGGGAGGCAGTAAACGCATTTCCGCGGAATTCCAATCCGAGGCGCGGCGAGAGTGACAAACTGTTGGTGATGCTCTCGCTGAATCCGCTTTGGCCGGAGTAGAAGAGATTGCCGCTTTCATCGCCCCAGAAACTCTCCATGAACTGGGCATAGTCGAAGGTGTCGACATCCAGTCCGGAGAGGCGACGGGTGTTCTGGTAGCTCACCGAGCGGTTTTCAGAAAGACTCAGGCCCAACGACAGTTTCCATTTTTTGTCGCGGGACATCGGAATCTGCGCGCCGGAATAGATCGAAGCCGAGAGCGCGGGTTTGGCCGAGTTGACCGGAATGCTGTACTGGATGCCGTCGTCGTCGAACCAGCTGGCCGTCACCATCTGGCGCTGGTTCATGGCGGTATTCAGATAGACATTGAAGCTGAGCTGCTTCTGCGGGTTGTTGAGATAGACACTCCCGTTGAGATAGTGACCGTACGCCGGCCTCAGGTAGATATTGCCCATCCTGAGCCGCGTCGGCACGGAGATATCGAGCACGGGAAGCTGGTTGGTGGCCGACGGTCGGGTCGAGCGTCCGTTGTAGGAGAAGTTGAAACTGTTCTGCTGCTTCATCCAGCGGAAGTTGAGATACGGGTTCCAGTCGAAGAGCCACTCGCCCAGTCCGGATTCCGTCTCGCGACCCAGCGACTTGGCACGGGTCTCGTTGAGGGTTTCCTGCATCTGGGCACCCAGCTGCACGGAAGTCCGGTCTTTCTTGTACTGGAACTGTACGCTTTCGTTGAAGTATATGTATGTATTCTTCGTGTAGGAAGAGTAATAGTCATTGCGTTTCGTGTAGTCCTTTTTGTCGATGACCGAAGGGCTGAATCCCGGCGTACCGGAACTGCGGTCAAAAGCGTCCTTGCCGTTGTTGCGCCAGGAACCGGAACTGTTGACGTTGACCGACAATGTCCAACGCTCCGCAATCGGCTCGTTGTAGGCCAGACGGACGTTCCCGCTGTAATTGCGGTTGTCCGTCACGTAGAACAGGTCGCGGGTCACAGGATCCGGCGATGCCTGCAGGAAGGTCTGCGAAAACTCGCGGCTGTCCGCGTCATAATCCGTCAGGGAATAGTTGCCGGACAGGGTGATGCTGCGGTTCTTGTTGCCGCCCAGTTCCTTGAGGCCCAGGCTGATGAAAGCGTTGTGCGAGAACTGGCGGGATTCCGCGTAATTCTTCGACGATGCGCTGTTGAGTTGCTGTCCGTCGTTGACATTCGACGAGGCGTTGTCGTTGTAGCGCTCCGTTTTTCCGCCGGCATAGCGGAAGGTGGGTTCAAAGGTGAAGAGGATTTTCTTCCGGTTGGTATTCTTCAGTTCCAGGTTGACTTTCACGTTGTCGTTGGTCGTGAAGTTCTTGTTATCGGTATCGGTGAAGATGTCGCTGCCGCTCTGCACGAAGGTCGTCCTTTCCGAGCGGCTGCGGGAGTCGTTGAAGGAATGGTTGTAGTTGGCCGCCGCCGTGCTCTCCAGCCCCTTGATGCGCGTCGTATTGTAATTGACGCCCGTCTGGGCGTAGGTCTGGATTCCGCCGCCGAGACCGCCGCCGATCAGGATCCGCGTGGCATCCTCGTCATCGCCGGACCGGATCACGAACACGGCGTTGTCTTCTGAAATCGGTGCGTTGTAGGCACCGCCCACCAGGGTGATCTGGTCTTTTTCATTGTAGCCGGAGGCCATCACGTTGCCCGTATAAAGGAAGCCGCGGTTGTCGACCATCTCATCCTTGCGGTCACCGGCCACCGTCGTGCCGGCGCCGGCCGTCGCGTTGCCGAACCAGCCCTTCTGGAACTCCTGCTTGAACTCCAGGTCCATCACTTTCTCCCGGTCGGTAGCTACGCCCGTAAATTGCTCCGAGTCACTTACTTTGTCGATAACCTTCACTTTGTCGACCACCTTGGCGGGCAAGTTCTTGAGCGCCATCTTCGGGTCGTCGAAAAAGAAGGTCTTGCCGCCGACCGTGATTTTCTGGATGGTCTCGCCGTTGTATTTCACCGTACCGTCTTTGGATACTTCCATGCCCGGCATGCGCTTGAGCAGGTCTTCCAGCATCGAGTTTTCCCCCATGATAAACGAAGCAGCGTTGAAGATGATGGTATCCTGCTTGATCTCGATCGGGTTGCCGATGGCCGACACATGGGCGGCGTCGAGCATCTCTGCATCTTCTGACATATGGATGATGCCCAGGTCTACGGAATCCCTTTCCCAGTCAAAGGAGAAATAGCATTCTTTGTTGTAGGTCTTGTATCCCAGCATCTCGACGGTCAGGATGTAGGTGCCGCGCGTCACCTTTTCTATGCGCGCCCGGCCGGTGGTGTCGGTCAGGGTGAAATTGGTGATGAGGGTATCGTTCTTGGCCGTCAGGTAGGCAGAAGCGTAGGGAATCGGTTTGTCAGTGCCGGTTTCCAGTGCCTTGACGATGACGGAGCCCTGGTTCCGTTCAAAAAGACCGCCGGGAATGAACTGAGCCCGGGCTGCCGTCGTGGCCAGCAGGCAGCATAGAAGAATAAAAATACGTTTCATCATGAAGTAAGGACGCACGATGCCTGCAAAAGTTATTCCTTTTATTCCGTCCAGTTCTCTCCCCATTCCGGAGAGAGGCCGGTATAATAGGTAAACAATTCCTCCTGGAAACCGCTCATGACCCGGCGCACAATGCCATTGCGGTCTGTGTAATAATATGTTGGGATACCGTGAATGCCCATCTTCCTGTCGAGCGGACCTTCCTTTCCCTTCAGGTCGGAAATCACCAGATAGGGTTCCAGTTGGAAGGCCTTGACACGCTGCTGCAACTCAGCCGGAGAACTGGCGTAAACATATGCGACCACGGCCAGGCTGTCGCGGTCTGTCGCAGCCAGCAAGTCCTTGAACCAGAAATGCGTGCTGCGTTTGAGATAGCCCCATCCTTCGTATATCAGTAGAATGCGCTTCCCGTCGGTCACCGACCAGTCGAACGGCTTGCCATCCACGCTCACGCCGTTGAAATGCGGCAGCGAATCTCCAACCAGAACCCCTTTTGTATCGATGTATGCCTTGAAGGACTTGCCCAAGTTGGTCTTCTTCATGCCGGTATTCAGCGCGTTGTACACTTCCCGCACCTGCTCCCGGGGGATACGGGCACAGTTGTTGGTAACGTCGGCCAGGGCCGTGGGCGAAGTGGCGGCATGTTTCACGGCCAGTTGCAGGCTTTCTTCACCCAGCTTCCGGAACAGGCGGTTTTCCTCCTTGTCCGGCAGTCGCTGTCGGAAGATGCTTATCTGCCTTTCATCCAGTTCCTTCAAGGCCGCGTTGTATTCGTCTTCCGTGTTGATCCAGGGCTTTTCGTGTGCCTTTTGGCCGCAGCTGGCGCACATGACCAGACAAACCAGCAGCAGGACAGCCGCTTCTATCTTTGCGTGTATTTGCATGAGAAATCTTTTTGCAAAGGTATACTAAAATATTTAGTTTAACAACTAAAAATTATAGTAATCATGCGGAAGAGCCTTCATCCCATTTCCTCGTCACGAAAGGGACGGTTCATCTATCTCATCCCTTTCGCGTCACGGAATCGGGCATTTTTCCCGGAAATACCTCCGCGAAAGGGAAAAAGCGGCGCCCGGATGCCTTTCGCGGCAGACTAGTCCAGCGGCTTCTTCGAGCGGTTGAAGAAAGCGGCGACGGTCAGGCCGGAAACGATGTGCCAGACACCCCACCAGGCCGTGATGACCAGCATGCCGCCATGCGGCGGAAGAGCGGCGAAGATCGAGGTGCCGAGCAGCAGCACCAGGCCGAGCCCCGAGTTCTGGATGCCTGTCTCGATGGTCAGCGTGCGGCGGTCACGGCGCGGCAGCCGGAAGATGGAAGCCACACTGAATCCCGTGCTCAACGCCAGCAGGTTGTGGATCAGCACAATCACGAAAATGTACTTGATGCATTTGAGGAAGGCGTCCATGTTGCCCATGAACGAAAGAACCACCATCACCAGGAAAAAGATCACGCTCACATACTGGAACGGTTTCTTCATTTTTTCAGCCACTTTCGGCAGATAGTGCGATGTCAGGATACCCAGGGTCAAGGGGATGCCGAGCAGGATGAAGATGGTCTTGAAAACATCCCAAAGCGGGATCGTCAGGTAAGGCACCTCGCCATGGACGGCCGCGAACTTGAGGAAAAGGTTGCCGTAAAGCCAGAAATTGAAGGGCGTCATGAAGACGGCCAGCGCCGTGCTGATCGCCGTCAGACAAACCGACAGCTCGATGTTTGCCTTCGAGAGCGAGCTGATGAAGTTGGAGATGTTGCCGCCCGGGCAGGAAGCCACGAGGATCATGCCCAACGCCATCGTCCAGGAAATCCAGCCTGCCTTGTCCATCAGAAGCGCCAGCAGAAAGGACAGGAGCGGCAGCAGGACAAGCTGGCAGCATACACCGACCACCACGGACTTGGGTTTCTTGAAGACATCGACAAACATACGGGGCTTGATGCCGAGCGCCACGCCATACATGACGAAAGCGAGGACGATGTTGATGGTATTCATGCCCCCCGCATTCAGGGTAACGTTGATGCTGTCAATAGCGGCTTCAATTTCAGGTCTCATATAAAAACTATCTATGGGGATTGCTACGAACGTTTTGCGAACGTAGCCGCCCGTGGCTCATGAACGGGAGGGGCCCAAGCTTGCTTGGGAGGGACGAGCAGGCTGTGCCTGCGAAGGTGAGCAAAACGTTCGTAACAATCCCCCATTATTGTGCAATAAAACGATATAGTATCCAGCCGGGCTGGGATTTGACGGCTTCGTTGGTGGCGGAGAAACGGGAGCGTTTGGCCGCCTCGACCGCAAAGGCATGGAGGGAAGCATCCGCCGACGACCCCTCGGCGCGGACTTTGGCGGAGGTCACACGGCCCGCCTGGTTGACGACGATGTCGACCAGCACGTCACCGGCCCCGTAGCCTTTATAGGCCGGCACCGGCAGGTTCAGGGCCTTGCGGCCTTCGACCTCGTAGGAAATCACGGACGGGCCCTTGAAAGCGGGGGCCGGTTCAGCCGTTTCCTCCCCTTTCCTGGGCTGGTTCAAGTCCACCGCTTCATCGGCGGCCTTCTGCGCCATGGCGTCACGTCGGGAAGCATCCAGCTTGCGCTGCAGCTCCTTCGCCTCGTCGTAGACTTCGGAAGGATTCTTGAAACGGTCGTCCTTGAGTTTGCTGCCCGCATCGACCGCCACGTTGCGGATGCGCTGCTGCGGCTGGCGGGCCAGCTGGTCCTCCAGGTTCCGGGCCACCTGCTCCTGCAGTTCCACTTCCCGCTGCAGCTTCTCCAGGTCCTCCTGTTTCGTGAAGTCGAGCACGAAAGACGTCTCGGTCGACGCCACGCGGCCGATCGAGACCAGCAGCAGGATGATCAGGACGGCCAAATGGAACACCAGGGTCGTGTAGAATCCGACCCGGTCCTCCTTGTTCCTGCCGCCCCAAAACTTCATCTACTCCTGTTCTTTTTCACGGGCCATCTTCCGAACGCCGGAAAGCAATACATTGATAGCCACTTTGTTATGCCCGCCCTGCGGGACGATGATATCGGCATAGCGCTTGCTTGGCGCTATGAACTGCAGGTACATCGGCTTGACCGTCTTGGTATAGCGGTCGATCACCCATTCCACGTTCTTGCCGCGCTCCACGATGTCGCGCGTGATGACCCGCATCAGCCGGTCGTCGTCGTCGGCATCCACGAACACTTTGATGTCGAGTTCCTTCATCAGCTCCTTGCAGGTGAAGATGAGGATGCCCTCGATGATGATGATGTCGGCCGGCTCGACATGGACCGTTTCGGCCTGCCGGGTGCAGGTGATGTAGGAATAAGTGGGCTCATCGATGGCCTTGCCGGCCTTGAGGTCCCGGAGCTGGGCCACGAGCAGCTTCCAGTCGATGGAATCCGGGTGGTCGAAGTTCAGGGCCTGGCGCTCCTCCATGGGAAGATGTCCCTGATCCTTGTAGTAGGAGTCCTGCGGGATCACCACCACATTTTCTTGCGGCTGCATCCTGCGCGCAATCTCCTTGACAACCGTTGTCTTGCCGGAGCCGGAGCCCCCTGCGATGCCGATTACCAACATAGTTATTTTGTTTAAGTATGAGTCAGGTTTAGAATTCTGCTGTCTTGGGCGTACGCGGGAACGGAATCACGTCGCGGATATTGCTCATGCCGGTTACAAAGAGCAGCAGGCGTTCGAAACCGAGGCCGAAGCCGCTGTGCGGGCAGGTGCCGAACCGGCGGGTGTCGATGTACCACCACAGGTTCTTCGTGTCCATGTGCAGCTCGGCGATGCGCCTGTTCAGCTTCTCAAGCGAAGCCTCGCGCTCGCTGCCGCCGATGATCTCGCCGATCTTCGGGAAGAGCACGTCCGTACCGCGGACCGTCTTGCCGTCGTCGTTCTGCTTCATGTAGAAGGCTTTGATGTCTTTCGGATAGTCGGTCAGGATCACCGGCTTGCCGAAATGCTTCTCCACGAGGTAGCGCTCATGCTCGCTCTGCAGGTCCACGCCCCAGGCCACCGGGAACTCGAACTTCTGGCCGCTCGCCTCGAGGATCTTGATGCCTTCGGTATAGGTCAGACGCACGAACTCCGTGCCGACGACGCTCATGAGGCGCCCGATGAGCTCCGGATCGATCATCTTGTTGAGGAACGCCAGATCATCCTGGCAGTTGTCAAGGGCGTACTGCACCAGGTACTTGATGAACTCCTCTTCGAAGTCCATCAGGTCGTTTACGTCATAGAAGGCCATCTCCGGCTCCACCATCCAGAACTCGGCCAGGTGTCGCGGCGTGTTGGAGTTCTCGGCGCGGAAAGTCGGGCCGAAGGTATAGATGCTGCCCAGGGCCGTCGCGCCGAGCTCGCCTTCAAGCTGGCCGCTCACGGTCAGCGAGGTCAGCCGGCCGAAGAAATCCTGGCTGTAGTCGATCTTGCCGTCCTCGGTGCGCGGCGGGTTGTCGAGGTCGAGGGTGGTGACCTGGAACATCTCGCCGGCGCCCTCGGCGTCGCTCGCCGTGATCAGCGGCGTATGGAGATAATAGAAGCCTTTGTCGTTGAAGAATTTATGAATGGCGAAAGCCATGGCATGGCGGATGCGGAGCACGGCGCCGAAGGTATTCGTGCGGGGACGCAGGTGCGCGATCTCACGCAGGAATTCCATGCTGTGGCCCTTCTTCTGAAGCGGATAGCTCTCCGGGTCGGCGGTGCCGTAGACCTCGATCGAACGGGCCTGGACCTCCACGGCCTGGCCGCTGCCCATCGAGGGGACCAGGTCGCCGCTCACACACAGGCAGGCGCCGGTGGTGATCTGCTTCATCAGCGCTTCGTCGAAGTTCTGCAAGTCACAGACCACCTGAATATTGTTGATTGTCGAGCCATCGTTCAGGGCGATGAACGCCACATTCTTGTTGCCACGTTTGGTACGAACCCACCCCTTCACCACAACGTCCTGTTGGGGCTGTCCGCTTAAATAATCCTTGATTCGTTTCATACTATTATAGATTCTTCACTTCGTTCAGAATGACAATGTTCGGGATGACATCAGAATGACAATGTTCGGGATGACAATTTACCATTTCATTACTGGGGAGCCCCCGCTTTCGTTCCAGCACCGGTCGACCACCGTCACCACATACTGATGCCGGCCATCCCGCTTTTCCGCGGGCGTGAAGTGCTTCTCACGCGTGATCTTCACGATGGCATCGCTGCGCGTCAGGTCGACAGCCTCGCCGGCGGTGAAGCGATAGACCACATAGAAATGCGGCTGCTGCAGCACATCGTCCGTCTCCACCGGCTGCCAGACCAGGCTCTTGCCGGAAACCTTGATCCAGGCGACGGGCTCGGGAGCTACGGCATCCAGATCGGTATAGGCCGGAATCAGGGCCAGGTTGCGCTGATAGACCGTGCGGAGGGAATCCTGCAACGAGAAGGCCCGGGCACCGGCCGGGATGGGCCGGGGCGCATACCAGGGCTGTGCATGGGGCGCCAGCGACCAGCCGGGCCACCACACGTTGCCGTCAACGTTCGGAAGGTCGCGGACCAGTTGCATCTTGCGGGCCGTCTGCGTCACGTCCGGATTGTCCAGGTCGGGCGCGCTGAAAGTCGAGATGCTCTGTCCGATATAGAGATGTCCTTTGTAGTTCTTTTCGTTCCACCAGTGAATCAACACATCGTAGTCCGCACGGGCGAAGCCGATGCGCCAGTACAGTTGCGGCACGATGTAGTCGATATACGCTTTTTCCGCCCAGGCAGGCACGTCGGCGAAGAGCTGCTCGTAGTTCGAGAGCCCGTCCGTTTCGCTGCCGCTGCCGTCAGGGGTATCTTTCTTGTTGCGGTGGATGCCGAACGGCGAAATGCCGAAACGCACCCACGGCTTGATGGCCTTGATGGTATCGTTGACCGCATGGATCAACGTCTCCACGTTATGGCGGCGCCAGTCGTTCTTCTGCCAGTATTCGAAGCCTTGTGCCTGGCCGTACTTGACGAAAGAGGCGTCGTCGTGGAATTCCTCGAAGGGCTCGGGATAAGGATAGAAATAGTCGTCGAAATGGATGGCGTCGACATCGTAGCGGGTCACGATGTCGGCAATCACGCGCACGGTGTGCGCGATGGCTTCCGGCTCACCCGGATCGAAATACAGCTGCTTCCCATAACGCTTGAATATCTCCGGTTTCCGGAAGTAGAGATGGGTGGGAGCCAGCTGCTCCTGGTCGTTCGACGTCACCCGGTAAGGGTTCAACCAGGCGTGCAACTCCATGCCGCGGGCATGGCTCTGCTCGATCATGAATTGAAGCGGGTCCCAGAAGGGATTGGGGGCAACGCCCTGCTCACCGGTGAGGAAGCGGCTCCAGGGCTCGATGTCCGATGCGTAGAAAGCATCGGCCTGGGGCCGGACCTGGAAGATCACGGCATTGCAGCCCATGTCCTGCAGGCTGTCGAGCGTGGCGGTGAACCAGTCCTGGATCTGCTCGCGCGTGAGCGTCCTGATCTGCTGGTTGCCGACGATGTGCAACCACGCTCCACGGAATTCGCGCTTGGGCAGTTCCTGCGCGAGAGCAGGAACTGCCACGGTCAGCGCGATCAGACAAAGGGTGAGAAAGCGTCTCATCAAATATGCTTAAAACTGCACGCCCATGGCGGCGCAGATTTTCTTGGGAATATCGGTGTTGTCCTGCCGGGCGGCGAAGCGCTCGGCGCCGACACCCTTGGCCCATACGGGCACGGGGCCACCGCAGTGCGAATAAGTCGTCCAGCCGATGCGGGCTTCCTCGTTGACGCTGTCGATCGACTTCGGGTCGTTCATGTACTGCTCCACGTCGGTGGTGGCGGAGGCAGAATGGATCTTGTCGATGACGGTCAGGTCGAAGGTGTAACCCTTGCGGCCCAGGGCGATGCCGCCCGTTTCGTGGTCGGCCGTCACGACGATCAGGGTCTCGTCGGGATGGCGTTCATAGAAGGCATTCGCCACGGCGACGGCCTGGTCGAAATCCAGCACCTCGAAGATGGTGCCGGCCAGGTCCTGGCTATGGGAGGTCCAGTCGATCAGTCCGCCTTCGGCCATCAGGAAGAATCCTTTCGGATTGCGTTCGAGCACGGTGATGGCGGCATCCACGATCTGGGAAAGGGTCAGCGCGCCTTCGGGGCGGCCGAGCGCATAGGGGCAGATCTCTTCCGAACCTTCTGCCTGGATCAGGACGATGTGTCCGGCGTCTTTCTTGGCCTGGAAATCCTCATAGCCGAAAGCCAGGGTATAGCCGCCCTCGGTGATCTTGTCCCAGAGCGAGACTTCTTCATTTCCCTCCTTGCCTTTCGGGTGATACAGGCCGCCGCCGGCGAAGAACTCGAAGCCGCTGCCGGGGAGTTCCGAACCGATTGCATAGTAGTTGCCGCGCTTGACGTTGTGGCCGAAGAAAGCGGCCGGCGTGGCATGGTTGATCGGCGTCGTGGACATCACGCCCACACTGTAGCCGGCATCATGAATCTTGTAGGCGATGCTTGTCTGCCGGGTCGTAGAGTCCGGTGCGATGCAGAGCATGCCGTTGGTGGTCTTCTCTCCGGTCGAGAGCGCGGTACCGGCCGCAGCAGAGTCGGTGATGATGTTGCTGGCCGAAAAGCTCGTGGCCTCGCCCATCACGGGGAACTGCGTAAAGCACAGCGGATCCATGCCGATCACGCCGCGTTCCTGGGCCAGATACGCTTCAGCGGCGGCCACGTGGGTCATGCCCATGCCGTCGCCGATGAAGTAGAAGACATATTTTGCATGTTTTTCCTGCGGTGTACAGGAGACCGCCAGGATGAGCAGGGCGGCCGCTGCCAGGATATCGATGATTCTCTTCATACCAATTTGTCTGACAGATAAAAGAAAGGGTGGCACGAAACCACCCTCTCTTCACTTCAAGCGTTCGCTATTTCTGAGCGCCTTTGCGAGCACCATACATGATCTTCAAGGCCGAGCAGCGACGGAGCTCCTGCTTCACGTCGGTGATGATACCCATGCGGGTGTCCTTGTCGGCTTTGATGTTGACCTGCATGAACGGACGGTCGACCTCGGAGATTTTCTCACGCTCTGCGGCGATGAAGTCGCGGATCGGGCTCAGGTCGGTGTTGTCCTTGCAGATGACGTCGTTGAGCTGGATACGGGAATCCGTACCGTACTCTTTCTGGTACTGCTGCGAGGGCGTTCCAATATAGATATAGGTAGCCAGGTCCTTCCTGTCGAGTTTCGCAATCTCCGTCGCCATCGGGGTGGTGACGCGGACCTTCGTCTCGTTCTGACGCATGGAGGTACACACCATGAAGAACATCAGAATGATGAACACGATGTCCGGCAGGGACGAGGTATTCATCTGCGGAAGTTCGCCTTTGTTTTCTTTGATGAATTTTGCCATACTGAATTCTCCTATTTCTTTCTGACGTCCTTCGGCTCCGCTTCGGAAATCTTCTGCGGGACGGCCTTGCGGACCATCTCCTGCTGCTCGTCGCTAAGCTTCGAGTACTTCTTTCCGAAAGTCTTCATCGAGAAATCGTCGCGGAGTTCGTTGATGGCCTTGATCAGCTCGTTCTGGACGGTGATGTAGGCCTGGTACGTGGTACCGCGGTCGTTCTGCAACGAAATGACGCCTTTGGAGACGGGAACCGGTCCGAGACCCGGGATATCCTGGACTTCTTTCTCAGGAAGGTTCGGGTCGTCGTAAGGGTTGGTCATGAATTCTTTGATCTTGTCCTTCAGCTGGCTGACATCCATCGGTTGACTGCCGGCCAACAATCTGTCGTTGGAATTGATCTTCACCTGGATGATATTCCGACGATTGACCTTCAGATCCTCCATCTTCTGATCTTCCGGAGGGATGGGCGGAAGGAGACGGGAGATACCCTCCTCCTTGTCCATAGTGGTCACCATCAAGAAGAATATCAGCGCGATGAACGCAATATCCGCCATAGATGAGCCGTTGATTTCAGGAACCTTTTTCTTAGCCATACTTCAGAGTCTTATTTTTTGAGTGCCTTGCGGACCGCGCTCCAGCACAAGGTGACGATGGCTGCGCAGACCACGAAATAGGTTACATAAAGCACCATGTCGGCAAACTTGAAGTCGCCTTCAGCAACCGCTGCCTTGGTCTCGATCGGCGAACCGGGGGCGAGAAGCCACGCACCGCCGACGACAACGACCACGCCGAGGATCAGGATGACCAGGCGCAGCAGTTTCTTCTTGCTCTTGAACGCCCCGAAGAGGGGGAAGAGCAAGGTCACGCAGAGCGCCAGGACGACCAGTGCGTAGATCCAGTACAGGAAGGTATCGAGGGCCGCATTCTCGGTCGTTGTCGGCTTAGCCGTGAAGACAACGAAGAAGAGCACCAGAGACACCACGAAGAGGATCAACTGCAGAATCTTCCAAGGCCTGTTCTCTCTTTTTTCGTTCGTTTCTTTCATAACAAAATCAATGGATGAAGGTTGTTGTTTTTGTTATTATTTGCTGTATTTGACCAGCATGTCCACGAGCGAGATGGAGGAGTCTTCCATATCCACGACGATCGTGTCGATCTTGGAGATGATGTAGTTGTAGAAAAGCTGCAGAATAATAGCGACGACCAGACCGCCGACGGTGGTGATCAGAGCGACTTTCATACCGCCTGCGACCAATGCCGGGCTGATATCACCGGCGACCTCGATGGCGTCGAAGGCCTGAATCAGACCGAGCACAGTACCCATGAAGCCCAACTGCGGAGCGATACCGATGAACAAGCCGATCCAGGAAAGACCCTTCTCGAGTTTGCCCATTTCCACGGAGCCGTACTCAACCACCGATTTCTCAGCTTTTTCAATGCCCTGGCCGTCTTTCACGCGGAGAAGGCCCTGGGTGAAGATACGTGCCACCGGGCCCGGGGTGTTCTTGCAGAGCTCGAAAGCTTTTTCGACACCGTCGTTCTTGAGGCAGTCTTCAATCTTGTTGAGAAGCTTCTGGTTGTTGTTCTGTGCAATACTCAGTGTAATGATCTTCGCGATAGCGATGGCCAGACCAAGGATGAGGCACAAAAGAACGAGAGCCATGAAAGTGGCACCACCTTCGATGAAGAGTTTCTTCAGCTGCTGGTGGATCGGGGTGTCGTTGGGCGCTGCTGCGAACGGGTCGACAACCTCGTCATTGGCTTGAGCAACGGCTTCAGTCTGCTCGGCAGGCTGATCCTGTGCAAAAGTCTTCTGGTACTCAGCAGAAATGGTCAGAAGGCCAATAACTGCCAAAAACATGAAAATTTTTTTCATAGGTTTTTTGATTAATTATTAAACACTGAATTTTAAATAGTTATAGTCTATTTTCTGCAGTTTCCGGGGTACATACCCCGCAAAAAATTCTTTGCAATTTAATAATTTTTTTAGAAAGTAACACTATTTCTAAGAAATTTCTCCACTGACGCCCTTTTCAAATTTTACGCCAACTGTTTTATTATCAGCATATTGCCCCAAAAGTACAAATAATTTTGTGACAGCGGCCTCCGTGGTCATGTCCTTGCCGCTCACCAGACCCGCCTGCCGGAGGATGTCGCCGTTGGCATAGGCGCCCATATCCACGGCACCGGCCTGGCACTGGGTGATATTGACAATCACGCCGCCCGATCCGGTAAAGTCACGCAGCGCCGCGAGGAACCAGGGCTCTGAAAGCGAATTGCCGGAGCCATAGGTTTCCAGCACCACGGCCCGCAGGCCCGGCGTCGAGAGCACGGCATGCACCAGCGGCTCGGTGATGCCCGGAAATATCTTCAGGACCGCCACCCGCGTGTCCAGATCGGTATGCAGGCGCAGCGGCCTGCCCCAGCTGCGCGGATGATAGATGGCCGCTTCGTTATACCGGATGTGGATGCCCACTTCGGCCAGGGGCGGGTAGTTGGGCGAACGGAACGCGCTGAAATTCTCGGCGCTGTATTTCGAGGTACGGTTGCCGCGGAAGAGCTGGCTGTCGAAATAAATGCAGACCTCGCAGATGTGCGGATGTCCCGCCTCATTCTGCTCTGCGGCCAGCTGGATCGACGAGATCAGATTCTCTTTCCCGTCTGTCCGCAGCATGCCGATGGGCAGCTGGCTCCCGGTGAAGATCACCGGCTTCTCCACATTCTCGAGCATGAAACTCAGGGCCGAGGCGGAATACGCCATGGTATCGGTGCCGTGAAGCACCACGAAACCGTCGTAAAATCCGTAATTCGCCTTAATGATGCCGGCCAGCTTGACCCAGAAGGCAGGATTCACGTCGGAGGAATCGATGACCGGATCGAACGAAAGCGCGTCGATCAGATAACCGAACTTCTTGAGTTCCGGCACCTCCCGGGTGATCTGGGTAAAATCGAAAGGCTTGAGCAGCTGCGTTTCGGGATCCATCTTCATGCCGATCGTGCCGCCCGTGTAGATGAGGAGAATCTTTCGGTCCATCGTACGTTATAAATTAAACAGCCTTCGTGCATTGGCCGTGGTGGTCTCCCCCACGGCTTCGGGCGCGAGGCCTTTGATCTGTGCCACTTTCTCCGCCACCAGCCGCACATAGGACGGCTCGTTGCGTTTGCCCCGGTATGGTACGGGTGTGAGCCAGGGGCAGTCGGTCTCCAGCACCACGTCATCGAGCGACATCCGTTCGAGCGCCACGGCCACGCCGGCGTTCTTGTAGGTCACCACGCCGCCGATGCCGAACTTGAAATCGGCCATGCCGAGCAGCCGGCGGTAGAACTCGTAGCTGCCGGACCAGGCATGCATCACCCCGCGGAAATCCACGCCGCGGACTTCTTCCAGCACACGCAGGAAGTCTTCCGTGGCTTCGCGCAGGTGGATGATCACCGGCAGGTCCGCCTGTGCCGCCAGGCAGATTTGCTCGGCCAGCACCCGCATCTGCTGCGTGACATAATCTTTCGACCAGTATTCGTCGAGTCCGATCTCGCCGATGGCATACCAGCGCCGGTCACTGAGGTGGTCCCGGACGAACGCGAGTTCCTCCTGCCAGTTCTCCCCCACCGAAGTCGGGTGCAGGCCGATGCAGGGGAAGGCGAAGCCGGGCAGGGCATCTGCCGTGGCCACAAGCGCGTCGTAGCTGGCGCGGTCGATGCCGGGCAGGACACAGGCCCCCATCCCGGCCTCCCGGGCGCGGGCGAGCACCGCGTCGAAATCGTCGCGGAAGGCTTCGTCGTAGAGATGACAGTGGGTGTCGATCAACATTCTTACAAAGTTAAGAAAAATTTGCTTCCGTCGGCCACCACACGGCCCTCCAATTCAAGTTCGAGCAGAAGCAGGTTGACGGCGCGCGGAGCGAGTTTCGTGAGCGCCGCGACCTCCTCGGCGGACAGCGGGGAGCGGGCCTCGAGGCAGCGGAGAACGCGGCAGCGCTCGGGCGGATCGTCGGGCCGCAGGAGCGGGACGACCGCCTTTCGCTGCCGGGCGGAGATCCAGCCCATGGCCAGCGGGATTGCGTCGGCATCGGGAACGAGAGTCGCCTCGTGCCTGGCGATGAGCTCGTTACAGCCCGTGAAAGAGGTATCGGTCATACGGCCCGCGACGGCGAAGACTTCCCGTTCGTACGAGGCGGCCAGCGAGGCGGTGATCAATCCCCCGCCCTTCCGGAACGACTCCACCAGCAACGTGGCGTCGGCCATCCCCGCGATGATGCGGTTGCGGCGCAGGAAGGTGAAGGCGACGGGCTGCGTGCCGCGGGGGAAGTCCGTGACGAGGGCGCCTTTCTCAAGGATCCTGAGCGCCAGTTCCCGGTGCTGGCGGGGATAGATCTCATCGAGACCACAGGGCAGCACGCCCACGGTCGGCAGGCCGGCCTCGAGGGCCGCGGCATGGGCGCAGCCATCGACGCCCAGCGCCATTCCACTGACGATCAGCGGCTTCTCATTCAAGTCCGCCAGGCGGCCGACGATGCGGCGGCAGCTCTCGCGGCCTGCCCAGGTGGCCTTGCGGGTGCCGACGACGGCCAGCGCACGTTCCCCATTGAGATCGGCATTCCCCCGGCAGTAGAGCAGCAGCGGCGCGTCGGAGCAGGCGGCCAGGCGCCGGGGATAGGCGGGATCGCCGATCCCGAGCAGGCGGATACCGTGGCTGCGCGCCCATTCGACCTCGCCGGCCGCCCATGCGAGCAGCTCCGGTTCGAAAAGCAGGTCGAGATAGGCGCCGCCGTGGTGAAGGACAGATTCGAGGGTGCGGCGCGGGGTCCGGAAGACCCCTTCTGGGCCGCCGAAAGATTCCATCAGCTGCCGGCCGATGGCGCACTGGTACGCGAAGACCTTGCTCAGCGCACAGTAGTAAACATAGCGATCGGGCTCCATATCTTTTTTGCCTGCAAGATACGAAGCCCGCTCCACTTCCGGCCGGCAGAAAAGCAATTTCCGCTGCCGGAAAAATAAAGATTCCGGGGCAAGCCCGGAATGACGTTTTTAAATGATTAACATCGCATCACCATAGGTGCCGAACTGGTATTTCTCGTCGACAGCCACCTTGTAGGCGTTCATCACGTGCTGATAACCGCCGAAGGCGGCGGCGTTCATCAGCATCGTGCTGTACGGGAGATGGAAGTTGGTGACCATGGCGTCGGGTATCGAGAACTGGTACGGCGGGAAGATGAACTTGTTGGTCCAGCCGTCAAAGGCCCGGATCTCCTTCTTGGTGGTCACATACGTCTCGAGCGCCCGCACGACGGTGATGCCCACGGCGAAGACCTTGTTGCCACGTGCACGGCAGGCATTGACCTGGTCCGCGGTCTCTTCGGAGATGGAATACTGCTCCGAATCCATCTTGTGCTTCGACAGGTCCTCCACGTCCACGTTGTGGAAATGCGCATTGCCCATGTAGAGCGTCAGGAAGGCCCGCTCGATGTCGCGGATCTCCATCTTCTTGAAGAGGATCTTGCTGAAATGCAGGCCGGCCGCCGGGCAGGCCACGGCGCCTTCCTTCGTCGCGAAGATGGTCTGGAAACGCTCCTTGTCAATCTCTTCCGCATGCGGACGGATCCACTTGGGAACCGGCAGGGAACCCATCTGGTAGAGGGTCTGGCGGAACTCTTCGTAGCTGCCGTCGAACAGGAAACGCAGCGTGCGGCCGCGGGAGGTCGTGTTGTCGATGACCTCGGCCACCAGGCTGTCGTTCTCACCGAAATAGAGCTTGTTGCCGATACGGATCTTGCGGGCCGGGTCGACCAGGACATCCCAGAGGCGCTGGTCGCGGTTGAGCTCACGCAGCAGGAAGACGTCGATCTCGGCGCCGGTCTTCTCCTTGTTGCCACTCATGCGGGCGGGGAAAACCTTGGCGTCGTTGAACACGAAGAGATCGTGCGGCGCGGCATACTCGATGATATCTTTGAAAATCCGGTGCTCGATGTCACCCGTATCCTTGTGCACCACCATCAGGCGGCACTCGTCCCTTTCCGGGGAGGGATACTTGGCGATCAGTTCCTGCGGAAGTTCAAAACCGAATTGTGACAGTTTCATTTTTTAGATTTTAGACGCGAAAACAATATTTATACGGACAAAATCCAAAAAAGTTTCAAATTATCCGTTTTTCAGGGCTGCTTCCAACACATTGTCGGTCGTCAGGTAGATCGGATAGAACGCGTCGTCGTTCATCGGCGTGTTGCGGCCGATGAGCGCCCGGAGCTGGACCAGGATGAGTTCGCCCGAGACCGCCCAGTCCTCCGCCGAAGGCACGACCCCCTGCGCCGTCGTGAAGGCGATGAAGCCTTCCTTGAGCTTCAGGCCGTCGAGGAAGCGGTTGAGCGTGGGCAGGTCACGGATCTCGCGCAGGGCGGCCCGGTTGCGGTCGGCCACCTGGTTGGCGTACTTGACCTGCAGGCTCTGGCGGTTGCAGGTACCCAGGTAATCGGAATAGCGGGTGGTGTCGAGGGGCACGAACACGTCGGGGATGATGCCGCCGCCGCCATAGACCGTGCGGCCGGCCCGCGTCTCGAACTTGAGCGAGTCGTTGACCTTGATGCTGTCGACGCTGGTCATCTCCCCGTGGAGATAACGCTCATAGATGTCATAGCCGTAGTCTTCGCCATACGGTTTCTGGATACAGCGCCCCGAGGGCGTATGGTACCGGGCCACCGTCAGGCGGATACCCGAACCGTCGCTGAAGAAGAGCGGCTCCTGGACCAGACCCTTGCCGAACGAGCGGAGACCGTAAAGGGTCGCCCGGTCATTGTCCTGCATGGCGCCGGCAAAAATCTCGCTGGAAGAAGCGGAGCCCTCGTTGATCAGCACCGCCAGCGCAATGTCGCGGCAACTGCCGCGCCCGTCGGCATACACGTCGTTGCGGGGCCGGTTGCGGCCTTCCATATAGACGATCAGATCGCCTTTCTCCAGAAATTCATTGGAGAGCATCAGCGCCTGGTCGAGATAGCCGCCCGTGTTGTCGCGCAGGTCGAAGACCAGCCGCCGCATCCCCTGCTCCCGCAGGGAAAGTGCCGCCTTGAGGAATTCCAGGTAGGTGGTGCGGGCGAATTTCGAGAGCTTGATATAGCCGGTGGTGTCGTTGAGCATGTAGGCCACGTCCACGCTGTTGACCGGAATCACGTCGCGGACGATGGGAAAGACGATGGGCTCGGCCACACCGTCGCGTTTCACGTGGATCTGCACTTTCGTGCCGCGCTTGCCCTTCATCAAGCGCACCATCGAGTCCTGGGGCGTGTGCGTACCCGCGATCACCCGGTCGTCCACCTGCAGGATGCGGTCACCCGACAGCAGGCCCGCCTTTTCGGAGGGGCCGCCCGCAATCACCTGCGAGACCACCGCCGTGTCATTGGGCACGGTAAACTGAATGCCGATGCCGTCGAAACCGCCCTGGAGGTCTTCTTCCGCCTCCTGCAGCTCCACCGGCGGCAGGTATACGGAGTGCGGGTCGAGCTGGGCCATGATGCCCGGCAGGATCTCCTCCGTTACGGCCTTCTGATCGATGTCATCCACATAATCACGTCCCACTGTCTCGAGAACCAGCATCAGCTTGGGCCAGTCCCCGTCCGGGATCGTCACTGTCTTTTTCTTTCCGCCGAACCACAGCTGTCCCAGGGTGACGAGCAGCAGTACGATGACCACGCACCAGCCGATGGCGGTCCACCTTTTCTGATTCGCAGGCTCCATTACTTATAAAAGTCTACTTCGATTTTTTCTACTTGAATGCCGGCGCGGCGCAGCAGGTCCACGCCGTCGACCATCCGGTATTCCCGCGCATAGACCACGCGCCGGATACCGGACTGGATGATGAGTTTGGCGCACTCCACGCACGGAGAATCCGTGATGTAGAGCGTGGCGCCGTCGCTGCTGTTGCCGCTCTTGGCCACCTTGGTGATGGCATTGGCCTCCGCGTGCAGGACATAGGGCTTGGTCACGCCGTTTTCGTCTTCACACACGTTCTCGAAACCGGCGGGGGTTCCGTTGTACCCGTCCGAAATGATCATCCGGTCCTTGACCAGGATGGCACCGACCTGCCGGCGCGTGCAGTACGAGTTTTTCGCCCATACGGCGGCCATCTCCAGATAGCGCCTGTCGAATTTTCTCTCCTTTTCCATCTTATGCGTTGATTCCTCTCTGATACAGATAGCGCTTGATGCTGCGCTTCGGGGTCTTTTCGAATTCCTGGTCCACGATTTCCACGCGGCTCAGCTTGCAGTACTGGTCGAGTTCCAGGTTGGCCAGCGTCATGCCCTCGTTGAGTTTTTCCTCCAGCATCTCGCGGTCCAGCCCGTCTTCCTGGGCCTGCTCGAAATCCGGATAGATCAGCGCCACGAGCTTGAAGTCGTCTTCGATGACCAGCGATTCCACCACGTAAGGCATGTTGTTGAGGATACTCTCGATCTCTTCGGGATAGATGTTCTGGCCGGAAGGCCCCAGGATCATGCTCTTGCAGCGGCCGCGGAGATAGAGGTAGCCGTCGCTGTCGATGACGCCCATGTCGCCGGTCCGGAACCAGCCGTCCACGAACGCTTCTTTGGTCGCCATCTCATTCTTGTAATAGCCCAGGAACACATTGTCGCCCTTGACCAGCACCTCGCCGGGAATCTTCTTCGGCTCGTCGGAATCGATCTTGATGCGCATGCGGGGCGCCGCCTTGCCGCAGGAATAGAGCTTGGTCTTGTTCCAGTGGACGTAGGTAATGATGGGCGCGCACTCCGTCATGCCGTAGCCGATGGTGAAAGGGAAGTTGATGCGCTTGAAGAAGGCCTCGGCCTCGCGGTTGAACGGGGCGCCGCCGATGATGACTTCGCCGAACTTGCCGCCGAAGGCCTGGACCAGGTTCTCCCGGATCTTGGTCTTGACCACCTTGTCGATCACGGGAAGGTTGAGCATCAGCTTGATGCGCTTCTTGCTGATGAACGGGACCAGCATGTTCTTGTATATCTTCTCGATGATCATCGGCACGGCGATGATCGTGTCGGGCTTCACCGCGGCCATGGCGTCGAGAATCACTTTCGGGCTCGGGAGGCGCGTCAGGAAGAAAACCTGGGCGCCGATGGTCATTTCGAACAGGAACTCGAAGATCATGCCGTACATGTGGGCCGTAGGGAGCATGGATACCATGCGGGAATTGCAGTCCATGTGGGGCTCGGCCTCGTGGGCGAACTGCACGTTGGAGAGCAGGGCCCGGTACGGGATCATCACGCCCTTCGAGAAGCCGGAGGTACCGGAGGTATAGCTGATGAGTGCCAGCTGGTCGGGCATGTCCAAGTAATAGTGAAGGTCTTCCTTGCCAAGGCCGGCGGGATAGCGTTCCTTCATCCGGGCCTCCATCGCTTCCATGGCGGCGGGTGCGGCCGGATTGAGGGTCCGGACCACCTTGAAGTCGGTCAGGGTGACGATCACCTCCACGCCGGGCATTTCCTGGTCGGCCATTTTCTGCCAGATGACATCGCCGACGAAGAAGATGCGGGCCTCGGAATGGGTCACCAGGTGGCTGATATTGGCGGGCTGGAACTCATGGAGCAAGGGCACGACCACGGCTCCGTAGGTCATGATGGCCAGGTAGGTCACGCCCCAGTTGGCCTGGTTCTTCGAGCACAGGGCGATGCGGTCGCCGGGCTTGATGCCGCAGGCTTCGAAGAAAATGTGAAGCTCTGCGATCTTCTGGGCTACATCTTTATAATAAAGGGTGTTCTGATTGTAATTCGAAAGGGCGGGACGGTCCCAGTTCTTCTTGAAAGAGTCTTCGAGAAGGGCTATGAAGGAGCGTTTCCGGGAGGGTTTCTTTGCCATAGCGTACTATTATGAAAATGCCTGCAATTTGCAAAGATGCGAATAAAGACCGTTATTTGCAACCAATTCTTCGTGAATCCCTGCCTCGACGATGCGTCCGTCCTGGATCACATAGATGCAGTCGGCGTGCCGGATGGTGGACAGGCGGTGTGCGATGACCAGCGAGGTACGTCCCCCCATCAGCGTGTCGAGGGCATCCTGCACCAGGCGCTCGCTTTCAGTGTCGAGGGCCGAGGTGGCTTCGTCGAGGATCAGGACAGGCGGGTTCTTGAGCACGGCGCGCGCGATGGCGATGCGCTGCCGCTGGCCGCCGGAGAGCTTCGCGCCGCGGTCGCCCACGGGCGTGTCGTAGCCCTGCGGCAGTTGCTCGATGAAACGGTCGGCATGGGCGATGCGGGCGGCTTCCCGCACGTCTTCCGGGCTTACGTCCGCGCGGCCGAAGGCAATGTTGTTGTAGACCGTATCGTTGAAGAGGATGGTGTCCTGCGGCACGATGCCCATCAGCGCCACCAGTTCGTCGAGCCGGAGCTCGCGGATGTCGGTGCCGTCGATGCGGACGGCCCCTTCCTGCACGTCGTAGAAACGGGGCAGCAGGTCGGCCAGGGTGGACTTGCCGGCGCCGGAAGGCCCCACGATGGCCACCATCTTTCCTTTGGGAATGGTCAGGCTGACATCCCGCAGCACCGGTTCACCTTCATACGCAAAGGTCACATGGTCGAAACGGAGCTCCTGCCGGAACGACGGGACGGGGCGCCGGCCGTCTTCGATGCCGGCCGGGGCATCGAGGATGGCGAAGATGCGTTCGGCCGACACCAGGCCTTTCTGCAGGGCCGCATACGACTTGGAGAGGGCCTTGCCCGGCTCCAGCACCTTCCAGTAGAACATGATATAGACGATGAACTGCTGCCAGGTCATGCCCAGTTCACCATGATAGTTGAGCCAGCCGCCGTAGAACAGCACGGTGGCGGCGATGCTGATGCCCAGGAACTCCGACACGGGGGAAGCCATTTCCTGCCGGTTGCGCACGCGCAGGACGAGCTTGCGGTGCCGCTCGTTGTCCTGCTCGAAGGCGCGCTCCACATAGTTGCGTGCCGAAAAAGCCTTGATGATGCGCGAACCGGAGATGGCTTCTTCGAAATGGCTCACGATGCGGCCCATGAGGCTTTGCGTCTCCACAGAGCCAGCGCGCAGGGCCCGGGTCAACCGCGTCACCAGGAAGGCCGAAACGGGCAGGGCCACCAGCGACACCAGCGTCAGGCGCGGCGACATGTAGACCAGCATGGCCAGAAAGCCCAGCACGAGGAGCGGTTCGCGGAAAAACACATGGAAACTGCCCGCCACGGTGTTCTGCACCTCGGCCACGTCGTTCGAAATGCTGGAGAGCACGTCGCCCTTCCGGCGCTCGTTGAACCAGCCCACCGGCAGCGAGGCGATCTTGGCGAAGAGGTCGCGGCGGATATGCTTCATCATGCGGGTCTCCAGGCGCACCACGATGCGCTGGGAGAGATAACGGCAGACATTCGACAACAGGCTGGCCAGGATGATGGCGCCGCAGACCAGAAGCAGGCCGCGGATCACGCCGCCGTCGCGGATGACGGAGGAAAGCAGCCAGCGGAAAGTGTCGGTGAAACAGGACAGCGACAGGGAGAATTCCGGCCGCACGCAGGCCCCCGCAGCTGCCTCGCTGTCGAAGAGAACGGTCAGCAGCGGCCCCAGCAGCGCATAATTTACCACGCCGAACACCACGGACAGGATGGAGAGCAGCAGGTAGCCCGGCCAGTAACGGCGCAAGGGCTGCGCATAGGAGAGAATGCGTCGGAAGGAATTCATGCCGTCGACTTTCCGCGCAAAGATACGAATTTTCATTTTTTTAGCTTACCTTTGTAAGAATATGCAACAAATCATAAGCAATCATGAATAATTTCTGCGATTATAACATCAATCCACTGGTAGAAGCCATCGGAAAGGAACCGAAGGACTTCACCAAAAAGGACCTGGAGAACTACATCATCCAGCACGAGGTCCGCATCGTCAACTTCCGCTACGTCGCGGCAGACGGCCGGCTCAAGACCCTCAACTTCCCGGTGACCAACCGCCAGTACCTCGATACGATCCTCTCCTACGGCGAGCGTGTGGACGGCTCCAGCCTCTTCCCCTACATCGCCGCCGACAGCAGCGACCTGTACGTGATCCCGCGCTTCAGCACGGCCTATGTCGATCCGTTCCAGGAGATTCCCACCGTCGGCTTCCTCTGCAGCTACTTCACCAAGGACGGAGAGCCACTCGAGAGCGCACCTGAATTCACCCTGCGCAAGGCCCACAAGGCCTTCCAGGCGCGTACGGGCTACCGTTTCGAGGCCATGGGCGAGCTGGAATTCTACATCGTGGACCGCGACGACGAGATGTTCCCCGCAGAAGACCAGCACGGCTACCATGAATCCACCCCCTTCGCCAAGTTCGAATCTTTCCGTGCCGATGCCATCCGCTGCATTGCCGAGGTCGGCGGCCAGATCAAATACGGCCACTGCGAGGTGGGCAACTTCACCCTCGACGGCAAGATCTATGAGCAGAACGAGATCGAGTTCCTGGTCAACCCCGTGGAATCGGCGGCCGACCAGCTGCTGATGGCCAAGTGGATCCTCCGCTCCCTCGCCTACCAGTACGGCCTGGACATCACTTTCGCCCCGAAGATTACGACGGGCAAAGCCGGCAGCGGCCTGCACTTCCACACCCGCATGATGAAAGGCGACCGTTCTGTCATGATGAAAGACGGTTCCCTCTCCGACGACGCGCGCCGCGCCATTGCCGGTTACATGAAATTCGCTTCATCGCTGACCGCCTTCGGCAACACGAACCCCACCTCCTACTTCCGGCTCGTGCCGCACCAGGAAGCTCCGACCAGCGTCTGCTGGGGCGACCGCAACCGCTCGGTGCTCGTCCGCGTGCCGCTGGGCTGGAGTGTCGGCCACAGCATGTGCGCCCTGGCCAACCCGCTGGAAGATCCGAATGATTTCGTCCTCCCCGACAAGCAGACCGTAGAGATGCGTTCCGGCGACGGCAGCGCCGACATCTACAACATGCTCGCCGGCCTGGTGACCGCCGCCCGCACCGGCTTCGAGATGCCCGACGCCCTTGACGTGGCCGCGCGCACCTATGTCGATGTCAATATCCACGACAAGAAGAACGAGGCCCTGCTCAATTCCCTGGAGCAGCTGCCCGCCTCCTGCCACGAGTCCGCCCTCTGCCTCGAGAAAAACCGCGCCCTCTACGAGAAAGACGGCATCTTCTCCCCCAGCCTGATCGACGGCACCATCGCCAGGCTCAAGGCCTACAAGGATCAGAACATCCGGCACGACGCCGCCAGCGACCCGAAGAAGATGGCCGCGCTCGTCAAGAAGTTCTACTACTGCGGATAACAAAAGGAAAGGCGCCCGATGAGGCGCCTTTCCAGTCGTTTTCAAGCGGATGTCTTATTCTGCTTCCGGTTTCTCGACGTACGGTTTCACCGAGACAAGCTCCACCTTGAAGGTGAGGGCTTCGTTCGGGCCGATGTCGGAACCGACGCTGCGCTCGCCATAGGCGAGGTCGGCGGGGATCCAGAGCATGATCTCACCACCTTCACCCACGTACTGCATGCCTTCCGTCCAGCCTTTGATCACGCCGTTGAGCGGGAACGTGACCGTGGCGCCGCGCTCGTAGGAGGAGTCGAACACCTTGCCGGCGAGGTTCTTGCCTTCGTAGTTGACTTCGACGGTGTCGCGCTCGGTCGGCTTCACGCCGGTGCCTTCGCGCACGATCATGTACTGCAGGCCGGATTCGGTGGTCACCACATCGGCTTTCTTACCGTTGGCGGCCAGCATCTTGGCGCTCTTCTCGACGTTCTCGGCGGAGATGGCCGCATTGCGTTTTTCCATGAAGCCGTTCACCACGTTCTGGAACACGGCGTAGTCGACCTCGACACCCTTGCCGGCGTCCTGGATGCCTTTGATGATGGCGTTGGCGCTCAGCGGGCCGAAGTTGCTCTGCATCATCTGCATGCCGGTGGAATAACCGATCATGTAGCTCACGGAGTCGATGTCAGATTGGGAGATGCCGGCCGGCTGGGACCCAGCAGACGTTTTCTTGTCGCAAGATGCAAGCATCATTGCGGAGACTGCGCAGATAACTGCGACTGCAAAGATCTTTTTCATATTATGAATCATAGAATTGTGTTCTTTTGGCGCCGCAAAGATAGCAAAAGTTCCAAAAAAATGTCAGAAACTGTAGGATTTGCCGTTTTTTTTCCTTAACTTAGTGGTATGAACATTACTTCGCAGGATCTGCACGACAAACTCAAGACCTTTTTCGGATGGGATGCCTTCAAAGGCAACCAGGAAGACATTATCAAACACCTTATCGAAGGCGGTGACGCTTTTGTGCTGATGCCCACCGGCGGCGGCAAATCGCTCTGCTACCAGCTGCCCGCACTCTGCCTGCCCGGCACGGCCATCGTCATCTCCCCGCTCATCGCCCTGATGAAAAACCAGGTCGACGCCATCCGCGGGTTCATCCAGAACAAGGAGGGCATCGCCCATTTCCTGAACTCATCCCTCAACAAGACGCAGATCGCCGAAGTAAAAGCCGACTTGCTGTCGGGTGTCACCAAACTCCTCTATGTCGCGCCCGAGTCTCTGACCAAGGAAGAGAACATCCAGCTGCTCAAGCAGCTCCACATCTCGTTCTATGCCATCGACGAGGCGCACTGCATCTCCGAATGGGGCCACGACTTCCGTCCGGAGTACCGCCGCATCCGCGAGATCATCGCCCAGATCGGCAAGGCGCCCATCATCGCCCTCACGGCCACGGCCACGCCCAAGGTGCAGTCCGACATCCAGAAGAACCTCGGCATGCTGGACGCCCGTGTCTTCAAGTCCTCGTTCAACCGTGAGAACCTCTATTATGAGATCCGCGACAAGTCGAACCCCAAGCGCGAGATCATCCGCTTCATCAAGGACAACCCCGGCAAAAGCGGCATCATCTACTGCCTGAGCCGCAAGAAAGTCGAAGAGATCGCCCAGCTGCTCAACGTCAACGGCATCAAGGCGTTGCCCTACCATGCCGGCATGGATGCCGCCACCCGCGCCCACAACCAGGATGCTTTCCTGATGGAGGAGGTCGACGTGATTGTGGCCACCATCGCCTTCGGCATGGGCATCGACAAGCCCGACGTGCGCTTCGTCATCCATTACGACATTCCCAAGAGCCTGGAGGGCTACTATCAGGAAACGGGCCGTGCGGGCCGCGACGGGCAGGAGGGCCAGTGCATCGCGTTCTACAGTTACAAGGATATCCTGCGTCTGGAGAAATTCATGCAGGGCAAGCCCATCTCCGAACAGGAGATCGGCAAGCAACTGCTCATGGAGACCGTCTCCTATGCCGAGTCGAACCAGTGCCGCCGCAAGATCCTGCTCAACTACTTCGGCGAGGACTATCCGGAGGCCAACTGCGGAATGTGCGACAACTGCCTCTACCCGAAGAAGCAGTTCAACGGCCAGGAGGAAATGTGTACCGTCATCGAGCTGATCCTTTCACTGAAGGAAACCTTCAAGGCCGACCACCTGGCCAACATCCTTGCCGGCGAGAACAACTCGATCATCAAGTCGTACAACCACCACCGCCACGAACTTTTCGGCATCGGCCGCGACCGGGGCGTCCGTTTCTGGAGCGCCGTGATCCGGCAGGGGCTCATCCTTCACCTGCTCGACAAGGACATCGAGCGCTACGGCCTGATCTTCGTCACGCCGGAAGGGCGCGCCTTCTACGAAAAGCCGTACGAACTGCTGCTGACCGAAGACCGTGAATTTGTCGACGGCGAGGACGACGACGATGACGAAATGCCTATCGGCGTGGGCAAGCACAACGTCAACGCAGGGGGCGGCGGCGACCAGCAGCTGCTGGCCATGCTCAAGGATGTGCGCAAGGACCTGTCCCGCAAGATGAACCTGCCGGCCTGGGTCATCTTCTCCGACCCGAGCCTCGAAGACATGTCCATCCAGTATCCGGTGTCCGTGGCGGAACTCAAAAACTGCCAGGGCGTGGGAGAAGGCAAGGCGCGCAAGTTCGGCCAGCCCTTCGTCGACCTGATTGCCCGCTATGTGGAGGAAAACGACGTGATCCGCCCCGACGACTTCGTGGTGAAGTCGGTGGTCAACCGCTCCGCCAACAAGGTCTACATCATCCAGAGCATCGACCGCAAGCTGCCGTTCGAAGACATCGCCCGGACGAAGGACATGGACTTCGAGGAGCTGCTCACCGAGATCGAGTCGATCGTCGGCGCCGGCACCCGTCTCAATATCGACTACTACATCCGCCAGACCATTGACGACGACAAGGCGAACGACATCTACGACTACTTCCGCGACGAGGCCGACTCGGATTCGGTGATCAACGCCCTCAAGGAACTAGGCGGCGACTACACCGAGGAGGAAGTCCGCCTGGTGCGCATCAAGTTCCTTTCGGAGGTCGGAAATTAGCAGATTCCGGGGCAACCCGGATTGACGGACAGGTCAAGCTCGGAATGACGGACAGGTCAAGCCGGGATCCAATGGATTTCCGGGTCGCGGCCCCAGTACGTAAGTTGCTTCTTGGCGTAGTGGCGCGTGTTTCTTTTGATGAGGCGGACAGCTTCGGAGCAATCGTATGCGCCGTCGAAATAGCCGAACAACTCTTTGTATCCCACCGTATTGAGCGCAGGAAGGCCGCGCATCGGCAGAAGGTCGCGCGCTTCTTCGACGAGGCCCTCCGCCAGCATCCGGTCGACGCGGGCGTCGATGCGGGCATAGAGCTCGGAACGCGGGCGCAGCAGCCCGGTCTTGACGATGGTGAACGGACGCTGCTTCGCGGGATGGGTCTTCCAGTCGGAATACTTGCGGCCGGTGGCGATGGTCACTTCGAGCGCGCGGACAATGCGCTGGCCGTTGGCCGGATCGATCGCGGCATAGGTTTCGGGATCCAGCACCCGAAGGTCGGCGCGCAGGGCGGCGACCCCCTCCTCGCGCAGGCGCTGCGACAGCGTGGCGCGGAGCGCCGGGTCAGCTTCGGGAAAGTCGTCGAGCCCGTTGCAGAGCGCGTCGATGTACAGGCCGGAGCCGCCGGCCATCACCACGGTGTCATGCTCCTTGAAAAGCTTCTCCAGCAGAGCCAGGGCTTCGAGTTCGTAAGCGCCGGCCGAACAGGGCGCGGTCACGCTCCGGTCGGCGATGAAATAGTGCGGAACGGCGGCCAGCTGCGCTTCGGACGGCCGTGCCGTGCCGATGCGCATCTCACGGTAGAACTGGCGGGAGTCGCAGGAGACGACGGGCGAACCTACGCGGAGCGCTTCGGCGACCGCATAATCCGACTTTCCGACGGCCGTCGGTCCCAATATGATATGTAAAACAGGCATGCGGGGTTATTCCTTCTCTTCTCCCTCGTCGTAGAGCTCCTCTCCCTCCCCGTCGTCGAAGATCTTGTCCTCCTCTTCTTCGTCCTCGTCGTCGAGGTCTTCCAGGTCGTCCAGGTCGTCATCGAGCGCCGCGAACTTGTCGTCGCGCACAGGATGCAGCTTGGGCGCCACAGGCTCTTCTTCGAAACGGGCGCGGAACTGGTCGGGATTCTGGCCCTTCTCCTCCACCAGGGCCGGATAGGCCCGCATCGGCAGGTAGCCGGTCTCCCCTTCGAGCACCAGGCGGATATAGCGGTCGTTGCGCAGGTCGAAAACGAAGTGAAGCTCCGTCTCCCCGCGTTCGATCACCTTGTCGAACGTGACGGTATCCATCGCCCCGTCGCCCATGTCGAACAGACCGTATTCGCTGCAAAGGGTCCCTTTTTCGTCATAACCTTCAAACATCACCATCTGGTCGGGCGAGAAGCCCAGGTTGTCGGTGATAAAGCTGTTGAAGCGGAACAGCGTCATGTCGCCCTTTATTTCATACACCCGATAGAAGATCTTGCTTTCGGGTATTGTAGCTCTGTATTGATATACCATAACACAAATTTAACAAAAAAATTCTTATTTTTACTCTGTGAATTCATTTTCTGACACCTACCGTTCCATCGCAGGCCCCGCCCAGGGTATCTATAAAGAGCTGGGCAGCAAGTTTCTGGCTTTCGCCTACCCCGTCGAGACGGAGGAAGCCGTCAAAAAGATCCTCGAAGAGGTGCGGAAAGAATACTTCGATGCGCGCCACCATTGCTACGCCTGGCGCCTGGGCCTCACCGGCGAGCCCTGGCGCATGAACGACGACGGCGAGCCCTCCTCCACGGCGGGCCGGCCCATCCACGGGCAGCTGCTGAGCAACGAGCTGAGCGACATCCTCGTGGTGGTGGTGCGCTATTTCGGCGGCACGAAACTCGGCGTTCCGGGGCTCATCCGGGCCTACAGGAGCGCTACGCAGGATGCCATCGCGCATGCCGGAATCATCGAGAAAGTGGCCGGCGAGACCCTCACCCTCACCTTCGACTACCTGCAGATGAACGACGTGATGAAAGTTCTCAAGGAGATGGATATCACGCCGGTCAATCAGCAGTTCGACCTGCGCTGCACCCTCACCGCCCGGGTACGGCTCTCCCGGATTGAAGAGTTTCGCAAACAATTGGCATTTTGTCAAATAAATTGATTACATTTGCAGATTACCCATAAAAACATTAAATCCATTTATAACTTTTTATAACAATCATGAAAAAAGCTTACAATTTCAACGCAGGACCCTGCGTGTTGCCCCAGCAGGCAATCGACGCAGCGATTGCAGCATTGCAAGACTTCAAAGGTACCGGCATGCCGGTCATATCTGTGTCACACCGTTCGAAGGAGTGGGAAGAGACCATGAACGAGTGCCGCGCACTCTGGAAGGAACTCCTCAACATTCCCGACAATTATGAGGTGGTCTTCCTGGGCGGCGGCGCTTCGCTCCAGTTCCTCTATGTCGCGATGAACCTGCTCGAGAACAAAGCCGGCTACCTGGAGACGGGTGTCTGGGCCAAGAAGGCGCTCAAGGAAGCCAAGGGCATCGGCAACGCCATCTGCATCGCCTCTTCCGCCGACAAGACCTACAGCTACATCCCGAAGGGCTACGAGATTCCGAAAGACCTCGACTACTTCCATATCACGACCAACAACACGATCTACGGCACGGAGATCAAGTACGACATGGACTGCCCGGTGAACCTCGTGGCCGACATGTCCTCCGACATCATGAGCCGTCCTGTCGACGTCTCGAAGTACGCCCTCATCTACGGCGGCGCGCAGAAGAACGTGGGCCCTGCCGGCGTGATCTTCGCCATCATCCGCAAGGACATCCTGGGCAAGGTTTCCCGCTACCTCCCGACGATGCTCAACTACCAGACCCACATTGACGGCGAGTCGATGTTCAACACACCGCCGGTGTTCCCGATCTTCGTGATGACCGAAACCCTGAAATGGCTGAAGGGTATCGGCGGTCTCCCGGTGATGCACAAGATGAATGTCGAGAAAGCCCAGCTGCTCTACGACGAGATCGACCGCAACCCGCTTTTCGTCGGCACCGCCGCCAAGGAAGACCGTTCGATCATGAACGTCTGCTTCGTCATGGCTCCGGGTTATGAGAACCTCCAGGACGAGTTCATGGCCTTCGCCAAGGAACGCGGCATGGTCGGCATCAAGGGCCACCGCAGCGTCGGCGGCTTCCGTGCCTCCATCTACAACGCCTGCCCGAAAGAGGCTGTCCAGGCCCTCGTCGACTGCATGCAGGAATTTGAGAAACTGCACAAATAAACAACGGCGCCATGAAAGTCTTAGTCGCTACGCAGAAACCGTTCGCGAAAGCCGCCGTCGACGGCATCCGCAAGATCGTTGAAGAGAACGGCCATACCCTCGCCCTGCTCGAAAAATATACCGAAACGGCTGAACTCCTGGCCGCTGTCGCCGATGCCGACGCCCTGATCGTCCGCTCCGACAAAGTGACCGCCGAAGTCGTCGAAGCCGCCAGGAAACTGAAGATCGTCGTCCGTGCCGGCGCCGGTTTCGACAACCTCGACCTGGCCGCCTGCACCGCGCACAACGTGGTTGCGATGAACACGCCCGGCCAGAACTCCAACGCCGTGGCGGAACTCGCCCTCGGTCTGATGATCTTCATGAACCGCAACCAGTTCACCCCGGGCACCGGCAGCGAGCTCAAGGGCAAGACCCTCGGCATCCAGGCCTACGGCAACGTCGGCCGCCTCGTGGGCCAGCTCGCCATGGGCTTCGGCATGAAGGTCCTCGCCTTCGACCCGTACCTCCCCAGCGAAAAGATCGTAGCCACGGGCGCCCAGGTGACCCCGTCGCTCGAAGCGCTGTACGAGAACTCCGACTTCGTGTCGCTGCATATCCCCGCCACCCCGGAAACCAAAGGCTCCATCGGGCGCAATCTCGTGAGCCGCATGCCGAAAGGCGGCTGCCTGATCAACACCGCCCGCAAGGAAGTCATCAACGAGGATGAGCTCTTCGACCTGCTGTGCGAGCGCGAAGACCTCCGCTACGTCGCCGACGTGGCCCCGGACCGCGCCGCCGAGTTCGCCGAGAAGTTTGGCAAGCGCTACTTCGGCACGCCCAAGAAGATGGGTGCCGAGACCGCCGAGGCCAACATCAACGCCGGCCTGGCCGCCGCCAACCAGATCTGCAAGTTCTTCGCTACGGGCGACCGTACCTTCCAACTGAACAAATAAGACGCTATGGTAAAGGTTAAACCGTTTGCAGCCATCCGGCCTCCGAAAGCCATCGCCAAGGAAGTCTCCGCCCGCCCCTACGACGTGATGAACTCCGTCGAAGCCAAGGCCGAAGCCGGCGAGAAATCCCTGCTCCACATCACCAAGCCCGAGATCGACTTCAACCCGATCGCCGGCGAGCACGAGCAGCGCACCTACGACAAAGCCGTCGAGAACTTCAAGCTTTGGCAGGAGCGCGGCTGGCTGAAGCAGGACGACAAAGAATATTACTACGTGTACGCCCAGACGATGGAAGGCCGCACCCAGTACGGCATCATCCTCTGCGCCAACACCGACGACTACGCCACCGGCGCCATCAAGAAGCACGAGCTCACCCGCAAGGAGAAGGAAGACGACCGCATGGTCCATGTCCAGATCCAGAGCGCGAACATCGAGCCGGTGTTCTTCGCCTATCCCGACAACGCCGAGATCGACGCCATCATGTTCCGTTACATCGCCCGCGTGCCCGAATACGACTTCATCGCCGATGAAGACGGCTTCGGCCACAAGCTCTGGGTGATCGATGATCCGAAGGACATCGCCCGCATCACGGAGATCTTCGCCGGCATCCCGGCCTTCTACGTGGCTGACGGCCACCACCGGACGGCAGCCGCCGCCCGCGTGGGCGCCGAGCGTCGCGCGAAGAACCCGAACCATACGGGCAACGAGGAGTACAACTACTTCATGGCCGTGTGCTTCCCGGACAACCAGCTGAAGATCATTGACTACAACCGCGTGGTCAAAGACCTCAACGGCCTGACCGGCAAGCAGTTCTTCGAAGCGCTCCAGAAAGATTTCATCGTCGAGTGCAAGTGCGACTGCACGAAGGATGGCGGCAAGTGCGAATGCGAGCTGCCCTGCCACTGCAACTGCAGCGAGCCGTACAAGCCCGCCGGCCTGCACAACTTCTCGATGTATTTCGAGGGCGTGTGGTATTCGCTGACCGCGAAACCCGGCACCTACAACGACAACGACCCGATCGGCGTGCTCGACGTGACGATCCTCTCGAACCTCGTGTTCGACAAGATCCTGAACCTCGGCGACCTGCGCACCTCCAACCGCATCGACTTTGTCGGCGGCATCCGCGGCCTCGGAGAGCTGAAACGTCGCGTCGACAGCGGCGAGATGAAAGTCGCCTTCGCGCTCTACCCGGTCTCCATGAAGCAGCTGATCGACATTGCCGACACCGGCAACATCATGCCGCCCAAGACCACCTGGTTCGAGCCGAAGCTTCGCAGCGGCCTCGCGATCCATACGTTCTGACACGGGGGACGAGTTTGTCCCCAGACATGCGCTCCCGGACACGTTTTCAGCCTCAGACGTGTCCGGGAGTTCTTATTTGAAGCTCCCGGCCACGCTGGAGGGCCAAAACGTAGCCGACTTTATTCGAGTCCTTTCTCAAGGAACTTTACGTAGGCGTCGACGTCGAGGTTGTAGCTGCGGGAAGGCACCTTGTGCGTTTCCGTCACCGGATCGATGATGGCGTAGTACGGCTGCGCGTTCACCTGGTAGCGCTGCATCACGAAATAGGAGTTGATCTTGCCCAGGCTCTTGAGCACTTTCCCCTTGTCGGTCGTCACCCAATACTGTTTGTCGAGGATGGTCTTGTCGTCGCCATAGAGCGAGCAGACCACATAGTCTTCCTTCATGAGCTTCAGCACCCGGGGATCGCTCCAGACGCGCGATTCCATCTCCCGGCAGTTGACGCAGCCGTGGCCGGTGAAATCGATCAGCAGGGGCTTGCCGGTCCGGATGGCGTAGGCACGGGCCTCGTCATAGTCGAAGAAAGCCGGAATGCCATAGGGCAGGTGCAGGAAATCAGCGTATTTGCGGTCGGCGGGAAGTCCGTCGTCAGCGGCCTGGCCGACCACATAGGTCGTCCCGCCCCCTCGTTGCTGGGCCGGGTCAAGCACGAAGTCTTGCGTAGTGATGGGCGGCAGATAGCCCGAGAGGGCCTTCAGCGGCGCACCCCACATGCCCGGAATCATGTAGACCACGAACGTGAAGTCGATGATGACCAGGATCAGGCGGAACAGTTTCAGGTGCGTCACAGGCGCGTCGTTCTCGAAGCGGATCTTGCCCAGCAGATAAAGGCCCAGCAGGGTAAAGACCACGATCCAGATCGCGAGATACACTTCCCGGTCGAGCAGGCCCCAGTGGTAGGTCTGGTCCGCCACACTCAGGAACTTGAAGCCCAGGGCCACCTCGATGAAACCCAGCACCACCTTGACGCTGTTGAGCCAGCCGCCCGACTTCGGAAGTTTGTCCATGAGGCTCGGGGCGAAAGCCAGCAGGGTGAAGGGCAGGGCGAAGGCGACGGAGAAGGCCAGCATCGTGATGATCGGCTCCCAGAACTGGCCCTGCGTGCTCTTGATGAGCACCGAACCCACGATCGGACCCGTGCAGGAGAACGAGACCAGCACGAGGGTCAGCGCCACGAAGAAGACACCGACCAGGCCGCCCTGGTTGGAGTGGGAATCCGACCTGTTGAGCCAGGAGTTGGGCAGCGTGATCTCGAACGCGCCGAAGAAAGAGGCCGCAAAGAGCATGAAGATCAAGAAGAAGATGATATTCGGCAGCCAGTGCGTGGCCAGCCAGTTGAAGATGTCGGCCGTGACGGTGGCACCGCCGGCGAAATAGGTAATCAGGATGATGATGGCGATGGGAAGGGTGTAGAGCGCCACGATCGAGAGGCCGAAGATGGTGGCCAGCCATTTGCCGCGGCCTTTCTTCTTCTCCTCTCCTTCCCCGGCCTGGTTCTGCTTCAGGAAGAAGCTTACCGTCATTGGGATCATCGGGAACACGCACGGCGTCAGCAGCGCCACGAAACCCCAGGCAATCGCCTCGAGAATCAGGCCCCAGAGGGACTTGCGCTCCCCGGACGGCAGGCTGTCGGCAGCGTCCGCTCCAGCCGGGTCATTCCCGGAAGCGGCGGACAGCCCTTCACCGGCCGGCAGGGTCACGCTCAGGGTTTCTTCGTCCGGCGGGATGCAGTTTTCGTCGTTGCAGGCCTGCCATTCTACGGTCACCGAAACCGTCACGGCCTGGCCCTGAAGCAGTTCGACCTGCTGGCAGACGACCACCGGACTTTCACAGGTGCCGATCTCGATACCGAAAATTTCGTCGAAACCTTTGTGCACTTCCGAAGCGATATACGGGTCGCCGACCAGTTTGACCTTGTCACCGGCCTCCACCGTAAATACCGTTCCGTTGGGGCCGCTGGAGCCATAGTCGGTCAGGTCATAGATATGCCAGGTGCCGGACATCGTGCCGGTAGCGCGGATTTCATAGGTATTGCCTTCCACCCGGACGGCTTCCGCCTTCCAGGATACGGGTTGCTGCTGCGCGAAGGCCGGTACGGCCAGCAGCAGGATCAAGAGGGAAAGGATGCGATGTTTCATAGGACAGATTTCATGGAGTGGACCCCACATTCGTGCAAAGATACAAAAGATATTATAACTTTGCAGGAACATGATGATTACCCGACTCAAATACTGGCTGCTCCTGCTGCCCGGCATCTGCGCCGCCCTGGCCGGCTGCACGCAGGCCGGACCGGATCTAAGGCTGCACTACAACACGCCAGCCACTTTTTTCGAGGAGGCCCTGCCCCTGGGGAACGGCCGGCTCGGCGCCATGGTTTACGGAGGCACTTCCGAAGAACGCATCTCCCTCAACGACATTACCCTCTGGACCGGAGAACCGGACCGGGGACCACGGCATGTCGACCTGCTCGCGTGCCCCGACGCGACATCCTGGGGAGAGGCCGCAACTTTTGTCCCGCAGATACGGGCCGCCCTCGACGCGGAAGACTATCCTCGCGCCGAAACGCTGCAGCGGCATCTGCAAGGGCATTTCAGCGAGAGCTATCAGCCGCTTGGAGCCCTGTGGATCGGCCATCCGGCCGGTGACGTTACGGCTTATCAGCGAGCGTTGGATCTTTCCACGGCAACGGCACGGGTCAGTTACCGGCGGAACGGCCGGCTGTTCCAGGCCGAGTATTTCGTTACAGCCCCGGACTCCGCGCTCGTGATCCGTTTCTCCAGTGAAGTCCCTTCCGACGAAACGCTGCGCCTGGCGATTCCGCACCCCCACACCCTCTCGGTGGCAGACGGGCGCATCGTAGCCGACGGCTATGTAGCCTGGCACGCCTACCCGAACTACTACGGTGTCGCTGGCGAACGGCACGCGTATGACCCCGGGCGGGGCATCCATTTCCGGACCATCGCTTCGGTCGAAACCGACGGTACGACAACAGCCACCGGGGAAGGCCTGGTGGTCCGGGGCGCGAAGGAAACCGTCGTCAGGCTGGTCAACGCCACCTCTTTCAACGGTTTCGACCGCGATCCCGTCCAGGAAGGAAAGCCTTATCAGGCGCTGGCGGAAAAGCAGGCGGCGTCTGCAGCCGCGCAGCCTTTTGCGGCGCTGCGCCGGGCCCATATCGCCGATTACCGGCCATACTTCGACCGGGTCTCCCTCGACCTGGGCAAGACCGACCCGGCCGTCAAGGCCCTGCCGACCGATGTCCAGCTGCAGCGTTATGTTGACCTGGACGAAGCGAACCCGGAACTGGAAGCACTGTATTTCCAATACGGACGCTACCTGCTCATCAGTTCCTCCCGGACAGCGGGCGTCCCCGCCAATCTGCAGGGGCTCTGGAATGAGCACATGGATCCGCCGTGGAGCAGCAACTATACCCTCAACATCAACCTGGAAGAGAATTACTGGCCCGCCGAGACCGCTGCGCTGCCCGAGATGCACGAAGCCCTGCTCGACTTCATCCGGAATCTCGCGCAGGGTGGCCGTGCCACGGCCATCGGCTACTATGGTGTCCACGAAGGCTGGGCGGCCGGTCACAATTCCGACCTCTGGGCGATGACCTCGCCCGTGGGCCTGGGCACCGGCGACCCCAGCTGGGCCAACTGGCCGATGGGCGGCGCCTGGCTGTCGACCCACCTCTGGGAGCACTATCTGTTCACACGCGACCGGGAACGCCTGAAAAGGGATTATCCGGTCCTGAAAGGCGCCGCACTGTTCTGCCTCGGCTGGCTCGTTGAAAAAGACGGGGAACTGATTACGTCACCCGCCACTTCTCCCGAAAACCGGTACGTCACCGGCACCGGCTTTCATGGCGCTACGCTCTACGGGGCAACGGCCGACATGGCCATGATCCGCGAGTGCCTGAACGATGCGGCCGCGGCGGCCGAAGTGCTTGGCGATGCGGCGTTCGCGGCACAAGCCCGCGATGCCGTCGACCGGCTGCGACCCTACCACATCGGCGCAGACGGCCGGCTGCAGGAATGGTACTACGACTGGGCGGACGAGGATCCGAAGCACCGGCACCAGTCCCATCTGTTCGGCGTGTATCCCGGCCATTCCGTCGCGCCCGATTCTGATTTCGGAAAAGCGGCCTTGCTTTCCCTGGAGAGCAAAGGATTTGAGACGACCGGCTGGAGCTGCGGCTGGCGGGTCAATCTCTATGCGAGGCTGGGCGATGCGGAGAGCGCCTACCGCATGTACCGGCGCCTGCTGCGCTACGTCAGTCCCGACGGATACCGCGGGGAGGACGCCCGGCGAGGCGGCGGCACCTATCCCAATCTGCTCGACGCGCACGCGCCTTTCCAGATCGACGGCAACTTCGGGGGAACGGCCGGCGTCGTGGAGATGCTCCTTCAATCTACGCCCGACACTGTCATGGCCTTGCCCGCCCTGCCGGCCGCCTGGCCTTCGGGCGCTGTCAAAGGCCTGCGGACCCGCACCGGCGAAACGGTCGACATCCGCTGGCACAACGGACGCCTCACCCGCCTCCGCCGCCGCTGACCGGAACACAGCCGGACACGGATGCAGGATCAATAACCGTAGCGCTTCCGGTAGGCCAGTATCAGCGAGATGCTGATGATGAGGCAGCAGACTTCAGCGGCGTCGACGGCCAGCCAGATGCCGTCGGGGCCCAGCAAGGCGGGCAGCAGGAACACGAAGCCCAGTTCCAGCACCAAGTTGCGCAGGAACGCCACGATGGCGGAAACCTTGCCGTTGACCAGCCCCGTGAACCAGGCCGAGGTGAACAGATTGACGCCGACCAGAAAGAAACTGGCCATCGATATCCGCAGGGCACGCACCGTCAGACCGGTCAATTCCGGATCATAGCCCACGAAAATCCAGGCCGCCGGGCGCGCGGACAGCTCCGAGACCAGGGCAATCCCGAATCCCAGGACCAGCAGCATCACCCATGAACGCCGGAGCAGGTTCCGGAGCTCTTCTTGATTGCCGGCGCCATAGTTGTAGCCGACGATGGGCGTGACCGTGATGTTGTAGCCGAAGAACACGGCCGCAAAGACATAACTGTAGTAGAGCAGCACCGAATACGCAGCCACGCCGTTCTCTCCCATCATCCGGAGCAACTGCAGGTTGTAGCAGATGGCCAGAACATTGAACGAGATATTGCCCACATATTCCGACAAGCCGTTGATGCAGGTCTTGCGAATGTGCCGGCGGTTGAGCGGTGCGTCCACCAGCTTCAACGAACTGGAATTGCGCTTGCTCGAAAAATACCAGACCGGAAAGAAACCGCCCACGCAGCAGGCCACCATCGAGGCAGCCGCCGCACCGGCGATGTCCCAGTGCAAGAAGACGATGAACAGGATGTCCAGCACCATGTTCGTCAGCCCGCAGACCAGCGACATCAGCGTCCCCAGCAGCGGCTTTTCCGCCGTCATGTAGAACGACTGGAAAAACATCTGCAGCATGAAGCCGGGCAGGCCGACCGTACAGATACGGCCGTAGATGACACACTGGTGCACCATCTCCCCTTCTGCGCCCAGCATCCTGGCCAGCGGCTCCATGAGGAAGAAAAGCGGGACCATGAACACCAGCGACAGGATGAGCGTGAACCGGAGGAGCATCGAGAAGATCCGGTTGGCACCCTCGCGGTCGCCCTGCCCCATCGTCATCGACACCAGCGCCGTGCCGCCCGTACCGATCATCAGGCCCAGGGAGCCGATCATCATGATGGCCGGCCAGATCACATTGAGCGCGGCAAAGGCCGTCGTTCCCACATAGTTCGACACGAAAAGCCCGTCCACCACGCTGTAGATGCTCACCACGAGCATCATCAGCATGCTGGGCACCGCCGACTTGAGCAGCCGCCGGTAGCCATAGTGTCCATGCAAGGCAACCTTCATTGTTTACAACGAGACCGCAAAGATAGAGAAAATGCGTATCTTTGTATTGATGAATACCGACACCATACGGATACGCGGTGCGCGGGAGAACAACCTTCGCGACCTGTCGCTCGATATTCCGAAATACAAGATCACCGTTTTTACCGGCGTATCGGGTTCCGGCAAGAGTTCGCTGGTGCTCGATACCATCGCGGCGAAGAGCCGCCGGGAACTGAACGACACCTTCCCCACTTTCGTGCAGCAGTACCTGCCGAAATACGGCCGGCCGAAAGTGGATGAGATCGAAGGCCTGCCCATCGCCATCGTCATCGACCAGAAGAAGCCCGCTCAGAACTCGCGTTCCACGGTCGGCACCTACACCGACATCTACGCGCTGCTGCGCCTGCTCTTTTCGCGCGTCGGACAACCCTTCGTGGGCTATTCCGACAGCTTCAGCTTCAACCACCCGCAGGGCAGCTGCCCGCGCTGCGCCGGCCTGGGCGAGATCCGCGAACTGGACATCCACAAACTCGTGGACTTCGACAAGAGCCTCAACGACGAAGACACGATCCACTACATCGCCTTCGGCAAGGGAGGCTGGCGCTGGATCCGTTATGCGCACAGCGGTCTCTTCGACCTCGACAAGAAGATCAGGGACTACTCGCCTGAAGAACTGGATCTCTTCCTCAACAGCCCGCAGATCAAACTGAAGAACCCGCCTTCCAACTGGCCCAGGACCGCGAAGTACGAAGGCCTGATTCCGCGCATGTACCGCAGCATCATCAACTCGGAGGAAGGTCTGCTGCACGCCGCGGTGCTCAATCCCATGCTCACGATGGGCGTCTGCCCCGACTGCAGGGGCACGCGCCTCAACCCCAGGGTGCTGACCTGCCGGATCGACGGCCGGAACATCGCCGAGGTCTGCGCGATGCCCGTCTCGCGCCTGAACGCCTGGATCGCAGCCCTCACCAGCCCGCTGGCCGCCGACCTGAAGGCCGCCATCGGCGCCCGGCTCACCGCCCTGGAAGAGATCGGACTGGGCTACCTGTCGCTCAACCGGCCTGTGGGCACGCTCTCGGGCGGCGAGGCACAGCGCTGCAAGATCGCCAAATACATCAACTCGTCGCTGGCCGACGTGCTTTATATCCTCGACGAACCCAGCGTGGGCCTGCATCCGCGCGACATCGAGCGCCTGCAGCGCTCCGTACGGCGCCTGCGCGATGCGGGCAACACCGTGCTGCTGGTGGAACATCACCCGGAAATGATCCGGATCGCGGACCACATCGTGGACCTGGGGCCGGGTCCCGGCATCGACGGCGGCCGCATCCTCTTCCAGGGATCCTGGGACGAACTGCTGCAGAGCGGCACGGCCACGGGACGGCTGGTCGAAGAGCGCCTGCCCTTCAAGACGGCACCGCGCGGCGGCAACGGCGTGTTCCGCGTCGAAAACGCTTCGCTCAACAACCTGCAGGACATTTCCGTGGATTTCCCGCTGGGCGTCTTCGGTGTCGTGGCCGGTGTCGCCGGCTCGGGCAAGAGTTCGCTGATGGCGTGTTTCCGGCAGCAATATCCCGACCCGGAGCAGGTGATCTACATCAGCCAGAAAAACATCGGCGTGAGCCTGCGTTCCACGCCCGGCACGTATATGGACGTGGCGGGCGACATCCGCAAGGCGTTCGCCCGGGCGCACCACATGAAGGAAGCCTATTTCACCTTCAACGGGGCCGGTGCCTGCCCGGTGTGCGGGGGCAAGGGCGTCATCGTTTCCGAGATGGCGTTCATGGACGCCATCGAGACCACCTGCGAGGCCTGCGGCGGCCTGCGCTACAAGCCCGAAGCCCTGCAGTACAAACTCACCAGCCCGGCCACGGGAGAAACCCTCGACATCGCCCAGGCCATGGACCTGTCGGTGCGGCTGGCCTCCGCGTTCTTCGCGGGGACCGTCATCGAGAAGAAACTCCGCCCGCTGGTCGACGTGGGCCTGCAATACCTCCACCTGAACCAGGCGCTGTCCACCCTTTCCGGCGGAGAACTGCAACGGCTCAAGCTGGCGTCCTACCTGGGCGTGGAGAACAAGATCTTCATCGTGGACGAGCCAACGGACGGCCTGCACATCCAGGACATACGCCGCATCATTGCGCTCTTCGACGCGCTGGTGTCGCAGGGCAACACCGTTTACATGATCGAACACAACCTAGATGTGATCCGCTCGGCCGATTTCCTGCTCGAACTCGGTCCGGGCGCCGGCGAAGCAGGCGGCCGCCTGCTCTTTGCAGGCCGGCCCGCCGGTCTTCACGACTGCCCGGCCTCCGTCACATCCCCCTACCTGCTGACCTGAACTGCTTCAACCATGAACCGACTGGCATGCCTGCTGCTTCCCGCGCTGCTGATGACCGAGACCCTTGGAACGGCCCGCTATGAAGTCCGCTACAAGCTGGGCCTCTTCGACACCCGCGTCGTCACGGCGGAGATCACCTGGGAAGAATCTTCCTGGAACGGGATCCCCGCCTACTATTCGGCAGCCATCATCGAAACGACGCCTTTTTTCCGCCTTTTCCTGGCTTCGAACTACTTCGCCGAAACCTATTTCAGCCAGGACGGACTGATGCCCCTTTATTTCGACAATCCGTTCCAGCATAAAGGCAAGGACTGCAAGTTCGAATATCTGTTCCGCCAGGACACCGGCGAGATCGAATCGACGACGACACGGGGCGACAACACGGAGTTCCTGACCTTTCCCCATGACGGACGGACCGTAGATTTCCTCTCGCTCGTCCATTTCATCCGCTTTCTGGACCTGTCCCGGATGGCAGAACCCCTGCCCATGCATATCCTGATCTCCGGCAAATCCTATCCGGCGGAACTGGTCTACCTGGGCGAAGATCTTGAAAAGCAGCCCGATACACCGTGCGACAAGTTCCTTCTCAAGCTGAGCGGGCACGGCCTGATGGAGGACAAAAGCGGGAACGAAATCTACCTCTGGCGCTCCTGCGGGGCCGACCGCAAGATGATTGCCCTGGAGACAGATTTGAGCACCGGGACCATGTATGCACGTCTTTCTTCTGTAAAAGACTAAAAAATCACTAATTTTGCATTTTAATTCCAAAGACGATACCACCATGATACTGAAAGTCTGTGTCGGCAGTTCCTGCCATCTGAAAGGGTCTTACGATGTCATCGAAGCCCTGAAGGACATCATCAAGAAATGCGATGTCGAAGACCTGGTGGAACTCCGGGCCAGCTTCTGCCTGGGCTTCTGCGCACAGGGCGTGACCGTCAAGGCCGAAGGGCTGGACAATCCGGCCGTGGAAAAGTTGGGGAACGGCGACATGCTGCTCCACAACGTCAACAGTGAAAACGTCGAAGAGCTTTTCCTGAGAGACATTTATCCCTTCATCAAGAAATAAGCATCCCCCATGGCCGCGTATCTGTTTTCCAAGAACGTCCAGTGCAATGACTGCTACAAGTGCCTGCACGAATGCATGGTCAAGGCCATCGCCATCAAGGACCGCGAAGCCACGATCCTGGAAGACCGTTGCATCCTCTGCGGTCACTGCACGCAGGTATGCCCCCAGAATGCCAAGGTGGTGGTCAGTGAAGCCGAGCGGATCCGCATCCTGCTCCATTCGGGCAAGAAGGTGATCGCCAGCGTGGCGCCTTCCTTCGTGTCCAGTTTCGGCATCTCCAACTTCTCGGTCCTGAAGCTGGCGCTGGCCCGGCTCGGCTTCGCCGACGCCGAGGAGACCGCCGTCGGAGCGGAAGCCGTCACCCGCAAGTACCGGGAACTGCTCGAGAGCGGCACCTACGACAATTTCATCACCTCCGCCTGCCCGGCAGCCTGCCAGCTCATCCAGAAATACTATCCCAAGGCCCTGAAATACCTGGCCAAGGTCGATTCCCCGATGATTGCCCACGCCAAGATGCTCCGCGAACAGAACCCCGGCGCCAAGATCGTCTTCATCGGCCCCTGCATCGCCAAGAAGAAGGAAGCGGCCGAAAGCGGGCTGGTCTCCGGCGTGCTGACCTTCCTGGACCTGCAGGCCATGTTCGAGGAGAAGGGCATCGTGCTGTCGGAGATCATGGACGTGCAGCTGGAGTCCGAGAAGACCCACGCCAATTTCTCCAAAACCTATCCGGTGTCCCGCGGCATCATCAACTCCTTCGTCGAGCGGCCCAAGGGCTATGCCTACCTGGCCATCGACGGCATCGACCGCTGCTTCCGGGCTCTTGACAACATCGAACATCTCGACCACGTGTTCCTCGAGATGAACGTCTGCAAGGACGGCTGCATCGGCGGCCCCTGCATCCTCCAAAAGGACGGCGGCACCATCCGCTCGGCCTGTGAGGTCTGGAAATACGTGGATGACGAAAAACAGAAATATCCCGTCGTGGCCGACGCCGGAAAGACCCGGGTCATCCTCGACGCCGAATACCCGCGCCTGCGCACCATGGGCCGCCCCGCCTCCACACGGGAGATCGAGGAAGTGCTCCACCGCATCGGCAAGTACAAGCCCGAAGACGAGCTCAACTGCGGCTCCTGCGGCTACGCCACCTGCCGCGAGAAAGCATGGGCCGTGATCAACGGCTACGCCGACATCGACGTGTGCCTGCCCTACATGCGGCAGCGGGCCGAGACCATGTCCTACGAGATCATCCACAACAGCCCCGAGGGCATCGTGGTGCTCAACAACGATCTTCGCATCCTGGAAATCAACAACAAGGCCCTCGAGCTGCTCGGCATCGGCAGCACGGACTTCAAGGGGCGCCTGGCCGCCGACTTCTTCGACTCCGCAGACTTCACCTATGCCCTGAACCAGGGCGGAAGCATCTTCGAGAGCGAGATGTTCATCCCCGCCACCGATACGTATGTGAAGCTGACGGTCAGCAAGATTCCCGATCAGCACATCCTGTTCGGCATCATGAAGGACGTGACCGGCATCGTCAACTACAACCAGCAGCTCGACGCCGTGCGCCAGAACACCATCCGCACCGCTGACGAGGTGATTACCAAGCAGATGCGCGTGGCGCAGGAAATCGCTTCCCTGCTCGGCGAGACGACGGCGGAAACCAAGGTCGCGCTGGTCAACCTGAAAAAAATCCTGGAAGAAGACAAAAAGGAAGAGTAAGCGATGGATCTTTGTCTCGAATACGGCTGCTCTTCCCTCAACAAATATGGCGAAGAACTGTGCGGTGATCAGGTGGAGCTCTGCCAGAACGACGACTGGACGACGCTCGTCCTGGCTGACGGGCTCGGCAGCGGCGTGAAGGCCAGCATCCTGTCCACGCTGACGTCGAAGCTGCTCTGCAAGATGATTGCCAACGACATCGACATCATCGACTGCATCGAGACCATCATCCAGACCCTGCCGGTCTGCAAGGTGCGCCGGCTCGCCTACTCGACCTTCTCGGTCATCCATGTCAACCGGCAGGGCGAAGGCTGCCTCTTCGAATTCGACAACCCGCAGGCCATCTGGTACCACGACGGACACAGCATGGATTTTGCGCGCGAAGAGATGCTCATCCGCGGCAAGAAAGTCTACAAGAGCAACGTGCAGCTCCAGAAAAACGACCTCGTGATCGTCATGAGCGACGGCACCGTCCATGCCGGCGTGGGCAAGATCCTCAACTTCGGCTGGACGCGCCCGCAGATCATGGAGCACCTCGACCGGACCATCCGGCCCGAAATGTCCGCCCGCGCCGTCGCCTGCATGCTGGCGTCCGCCTGCAACGACCTCTATCTCGACAAGCCCGGCGATGACACGACCGTCGCCGCCATCCGCATTCGCGAGCCCCTGCAGGTCAACATCATGGTCGGCCCCCCGGTCGACCGCGACAGCGACAACTACTACGTCACCAGCTTCATGCACGAGGAAGGCAAGAAAATCGTCTGCGGCGGCACCACGGCCCAGATTGTCGCCCGCCAGATCGGCAAGCCCCTAGAAACCAGCTTCGACTTCCCCGACAAGGACGTCCCGCCAATCGGCTTCATCGAAGGCATCGACCTGGCCACGGAAGGCGTCCTGACGATGCGTCGCCTGCTGGAGCTCTCAGACCGCTACCTCTCGATCAGCGACCTGACACCCAAGACCTTCCACCGGAAGGACGGTGCGTCCAGACTGGCCAGCATCCTTTTCGAGGAAGCGACCAGCATCGTATTCTACATCGGCCAGAGCGTCAACAAGGCCCACAAAGGACTGGAGATCGACACCACCATGAAACTCAAGCTCGTGGAGCATCTGGCCGCCAACCTCCGCGCCATGGGCAAAAAAGTCACCCTATACTACGATTAACCGCTAACACCTCTCTCATGAGCGTAACCAACAAGATATTCGATACCAACGTCCAACTTGTCAAATACAAGGTTCTCAAGGAAGTCATCAAGCACGCTTTCGCCGGAGACCTCGAATCTGCCCGCATCGACATCGCCAAGGAAATCGCCACCGACAACAAGGGCATGCACTGTTGCATCTATAAGGAACGAGCCATCTCCGAAGAGCGCGTCTGGATGGCGATGGGTGGAGACCGGACCAACGAGAACCCGATCGCCGTCATCGACATCGCCTGCGACGAATGCCCCATCGACGGCATGCTGGTCACTTCGGCCTGCCGGGGATGCCTGATGCACGCCTGCAAGGATGCCTGCCCCCGCGACGCCATCTCGATCGTCGACAAACACGCCGTCATCGACAAGGACAAATGCATCGAATGTGGCAAGTGCAGCCAGGTGTGCCCGTACGAAGCCATCATCACGCGCCACCGGCCCTGCATCAAGAGTTGCAAGGTGAAGGCCATCTCGATGGACGCCGACCGCAAGGCCATCATCGACTACAGCAAGTGCATCGCCTGCGGCGCCTGCGTGTATCGCTGTCCCTTCGGCGCCATCACCGACAAGTCGTTCGTGACCGATATCATCGACATGCTCAAGAACTCGGAGGGCGGACAGCGCTACCGGGTCTATGCCGTCATCGCCCCCGCCATCGTGAGCCAGTTCCATTTCGGCCGCGTGACGCAGGTCGTGACCGCCATCAAGAAAATCGGCTTCCACCAGGTCGTCGAAGCCGCGCTCGGCGCCGACATCACGCTCTATCACGAAGTCAATGAGTGGAAAGAGAAGCGGATGCTGACGACCTCCTGCTGCCCTTCTTTCGTAGCGTTCATCGAAAAGAATTTCCCGGAACTGACGAAATATGTCTCTTCTTCCGTCTCTCCGATGGTGGAAGCAGCTCAGCTCATCAAACATTCGGACCCGACGGCCAAGGTGGTCTTCATCGGCCCCTGCAGTTCCAAGAAGATGGAATTCCGCCTGCCGAAGACGGGCGGCGCCATCGACAGCGTGCTCTCGTTCGAAGAGCTGCAAGCTTTCTTCGACGCACTCGACATCGATACGACTGCCCTGGAAGACAGCAGCCTCGACAACGCTTCGTTCTATGGGCGCATCTTCGCCAAGTCGGGCGGTGTGGCCCGCGGCGTCGCCGACGTAGCGGCCTCCTACGGTGTGGAAGGTGTCGAGCCGGTCGTGATGAGCGGCATCGACGAGTGCCGGGCCAACCTGCTGCGGCTCAAGATGGGCAAGACCACGGCCAATTTCTTCGAAGGCATGGCCTGCGACGGCGGCTGCATCAACGGCGCACTCTGCCTCACTCACAGCCCCAAGAACATCGCCGATGTCGAAGGCTATGGCAATGAAGCCAAAGAGAAAACCATCGAGAACTCCGTCAAGCTCTACAAACTGACCCGGAACCTGAAATAAGCGCGCTACGGACGCGGACGCCGCGAACGCAGCTGACGCACGACGGCCGTACCGGCAATCCCGGCTACGGCGAGATACAGAAGAAGGATGAAACAAAGGGCCAGGCGGTCGCCCTTCTTGACGCTGTCGGGATCGAAGACAAAGCGGATATCGTGCCGGCCGGCCGGGACGAACATCGCCCGAAGCGCATAGTTCGCCCGGAAATACTCCGCTTTCTTACCGTCGACGGTTACTTTCCAGCCGTAGGGATAATAGATTTCCGAGAAGACCACGTACTCCGGATTGTCGGAACAAAAGCTGTACTCCCGCGAATCCGGCGTATGGCCGGTCAGTCGGACATATCGCTCCGGATCAGGCGTGCGAAGGACCGTGGTGGCGCTCGAAGTGGCGTAACGGGCTGCTTCCCCGCTGACGACCGCCTTGGTCTTCAAGTCGATCGCATCCAGGGCGAACAACTCCATTTCTTCATCGGGCATCGCCGAAATCTCGTCCACAAACCAGGCATTGCCCATCGCATCGGGGTTGAGGCTGGCCTGCGGCACCCCCTTCTCGTCGTTCATCACCAGGTACTGCGCATTGAGCATGTTGACCACCGACAAATGACCCTGCAGCAGATGCTCGTCGATCAGGTCCTGGTAGCGGCGGAGCTTGGCGGCGCTGTAGCCGCCGACGGAGTGAAGCCGCAAGGAGGTACGGGCCTCGGTATAGGCCTGCCCGGTGGAAAGATTCAGCACGCGGAAGAAGCCGGGCGCCTGCAGGATCTCCGTTTCCCAGGGCTGCTCCTCGTATGCTTCGTCGTTGTTCTGGCTCGTCCGGAAAAGGCGCTCGCTGAAGAAGCGCCGGTCGACCGGCCACATGTCCAGCACGACCAGCAGGCCCAGGCCGGCGATCACCACGCCCCGCTTCAGCTTGCCCTTCCCGAACAGGAAGAGGAGGGCGGCTCCCGCCAGGATGAAAAGGGCCGAACGCAGGCTGTCGTGGGCCAGCAGCCACTTGCGCTGCGCAATCACCGCCCGGTACATCCAATCGTATTTGTCTGCGTCCCAGTTGGCATCGCCTTCGGACATGAAGGACAGCAGCGAAGGACCCAGCAGCGCGAAGAACAGGCAGATGCCGGCCGTAACGCCGGCGGCGATCCAGATGCTCCGCAGGGCCTTCTGCCTGTCGACGCTTCCGTCCAGCAGGCGCTGGACACCCATGAAGCCCAGCAGCGGCATGGTGATCTCCGCTACGACGAGGATGGACGCGACGGCGCGGAACTTGGAATAGAACGGAAAATACGTGAAAAAGAAACGCGAAAGCGGCATTAGATGATCGCCCAGGGCCAGCAGCAGGGAAAAAACCGTGGCCGCCAGCAGGCACCACTTGGCCGGCCCACGGACCAGAAGCAGGCCCAGCAGAAACAGGAAACAGACCAGCGCGCCCACATACACATTGCCCTCCGTAAAAGTCTGGCTGCCCCAGTAAAGCGGAACATCCTGGGAGAGCTGGCGGGCGTCTTTCTCGCTCACGCCGCTGGCGACGACTTTCTTGTAGAAGCGGGAATGCCTGTCCACCACCGCATGGGACTGGCCGCCCACCACACCCGGGACGAGCAGGGAGAAGGACTCCAGCGGGCTGTAGTTGAAGTGGGTAAGAAAGGTTGTCGTCTCCACGTCGTTACGGGAGCCGCGGTTGGTTTCCTCCACAAATTCCATGTTGGCGAAGACGCTGGAGGCGTTCGCCAGCGTCCCTACCCCGACGCAGCCGGCGAAGATCGCCGTAGCGACCAGAAAATCCTTCATCTTTTTCTGCTGGACATGTGCCACCAGCTCGCCGATCCACAGGACCCCGATCAGCAGGAGAATGTAGTAGGACATCTGGGGGTGCGTGGTGATGCCGGCGGCGGCGCAGACCAGGCACGCCACGGCGCCAAGCCCGTATTTCTTGCGGAAGATCAGCCAGAACCCGGCGAGCACGACGCTCATGAGGGCGATCGTCGTAGCCTTGGTGTTGTGCCCGGCCCCGACGATGATCACGAAATAGGACGACAACGTGAGGGCGAAAGCCCCCACGATGCTCAGCCATTTGTCCGTCCCGAACGAACGGACCAGCACGAAAAAGCAGAAGAAATAGAGAATGAAAAACCCGGCCACATGGCGACGCCCTGCATGTTCCAGTGCTTTGACAGGGGCCAGCCAGCGGTCGGCTTTGTATTGACCTGACTTCACCTGGTAGACGGGCATGCCCGAAAACATGCTGTCCGTCCACCAGGTCACTTTCCCCGTTTCCTGATGGTAGTTGTAAGCCTCGCTGGCCGCACACCGGGCATTGACATTGTCCGAGGCATAAAGGACCTTGCCTTGCAGTGCGGGGAAACAGAGGATGACGGAGGCTCCGACAAAGAGGAGCGCCGCCACGAGGTAAGCCCCGTATCGCTGGAGAAAGCGATGAAAAGTCATGTCAAAGAGCTACCAGGCAAGGGCGCTGGCACCGAGGATGGCGGCGTCGGAGTCCTTGAGCGAGGAATAGAGCACTTTAATGCGGCCCTTCCAGATCTGGAGCTGGTTTTCTTCCATGGCGGCCACCAGGTCGTCGTGGAAGTACTTCTTGGCCTTGGCCAGGCCGCCGAAGAGCACGATGGCCTCGGGTGCGCTGAACTTTACGAAGTCGGCCAGCGAACGGCCCAGGATCTGGCCCGTGGTCTTGAAGATGTCGATAGCGATCTGATCGCCCTGCTCGGCGGCGTCGAACACGTCCTTCGAGCTGATGTTCTCCGGATCCAGGTCGCGGAGCGGGCTCTTGGCCTCGGGATTGGTGGCAAGCAGTTTCTGCGCCGTGCGGCGGACGCCCATGGCGCTGCAGTAGGTCTCCAGACAGCCCTTCAGGCCGCAGTTGCACTGGCGGCCGTCGCGGACGGCGATGGTATGGCCCAGCTCGCCGGCGAAGCCGTCGTGGCCGTAAACCACTTCCCCGTTGACCACGATGCCGCTGCCGACACCGGTGCCGAGGGTGATCATGATGAAATTCTTCATGCCGCGCGCCACACCGTAGGCCATTTCACCCATGGCAGCCGCGTTGGCGTCGTTGGTGACGGTCACAGGAAGGCTGGTGAAGCTCTTGACCAGGGCGGCCAGGTCGACGACCGTGGGCTTGCCATCGGCGTCGTAGCTCCACTTGAGGTTCGGGGCATATTCCACCGTTCCCTTGTAGTAGTTGCCGTTCGGGGCGCCGATGCCGATGCCCTTGATCTTGCCGGTCGCGGCGGTCTCGGCGATCAGGCCCTTGATGGCCTTGGTCAGTTCGTTGATATAGTCG
>Ga0129306_1000550_pt1 | contig 58132 bp, 39 predicted proteins | sample P827metagenome_FD_94438 | JGI IMG/M metagenome (GOLD analysis project Ga0129306, IMG submission 94438) | Capybara group fecal microbial communities from Wisconsin, USA - P827 metagenome | ecosystem: Host-associated > Mammals > Digestive system > Large intestine > Fecal | place: USA: Wisconsin... | reverse complement strand
TAATACTTTAACTCAAATATAATATGATTTGACGGCCCTAGTATGTAATTTATTTCTTACATTCGGTACGGCGGGTCTTACCCACGCCCTAAAGGGCGTGAGCTTGCGACCGCCGATTTGTCAGATAAGAAGAAATCTGGTCGAATTCCTTCAAGACCTTGTCGGCATCAGCCTTGGTCTTTGAGTCTACGCCAAGCTTGGCTACACCCTTCTTGAAAATTTCCACCTTCTTCTGGTTATCACAACCAGCGGCGAACTTCTTGTTGGACTTGGCCTCGCTCTCCTGTGAAGTAGCGGCGGACTTCGCAGCCTTGTCGAACTCGCCACCCTTTCCGGCTTCCTGTGCCTTTTCGGCCTTCACTTCGGCTTCGGCGTTGACTTCGACAATCTGTTCCTTCTTTTTCTTGTCGTCGACTTCGTCCTTTTCCACGACCTTTCCGTCATCCTTCTTTTCGCTGCTCGTCTTCGGAGCGGCCTTAGTAAGTTTCGGGTCAGATGCGGTTTTGGCCTTGCCAACCTTGTTAGAGTCAGTAGCAACGCCGTCACTCTTAGTCCAGCTTTCGAGGTCAATCTGCACACCGTCGAACGTGCAAACAGACTCTACGACCGGCTTCGGGTCCTTGACGATGCTATACGGTTCCTCATCGATGGGTTCAGCTGCAACCGCCTCGATGGCTCCCAGAAATTTATCTTCGTCATTGATATTGAACATAGTGGTACCTGTTGAAATGTTCGTTTAACTACGAGTTTATAACGTGGCCAGAAAAACGAGTGCCTTATAAACTGCAAGCATACAGCGAGGTCGAAAAATGGCATTTAACGGCAAATACGACAATACTATCAAGGTTCCAGAGAATACTGTGATGACTGACAACCAGCCGCAGTACATGAAGACCCTTGAAAAGGAATCCGGCAAGAGTCCAAACGAAGTCAAGGTAGAGCTGGACGAACAGGAACGCCTAGCCAACGACAAGGTTATGATTGACCCACCAAACATGATGGACGTGGACAGCATCGAGAACAAGGTCAAGGAGATGGGTTACGACATGCTCCTCGACATGTACCAGAACGGCGAGCACGAGGGTGAAACCGACGAAGTCACGTACGACGACCTCGTAGCGCAGAACCCCGGCGAACCCGGATTCGGCGACGAAAACTTCGACCTATTCGCACCGGACGAACAGCCGCTCTACCAGCAAGTACAATCCGACATAGACAAGATCAACGCGGAAAACCCGATTGAAAGTGAAGAAGACCTCGCACCGTTGGGTATGGACGACCTTGCCGACATAGCGGAAGGTGAAGAAGACAACCCATCTGACATAGAAATGCCAAACGACTCGGAACCACCCAAATCGCCAGACGAGAAAGACGAAACCGAACCAGAAAAGATAGAAGGATTTGAATTTTAAAAAGAAAACCGAGCGATTCGCTCGGTTTTTCCGTTAGGCTTGGTAGCAACATTTCCGGAGGAACAGCCCGTTGCCGTAAACCATCATCAGACGGTTCGCCTCCTTGTTGTAGAGGAGGTCGAGCTTCGGGCACCCGGACTTGCGAATCATCATCGTAAGCACGTCCATCGGAACATTGATATTCATGTCGGCATTGTCGATAGTCACGTTACCAACCGTGAGGTTGACATCCATGCGAGACTGGTCAACCGTCTCAATACCGAGCAATCCTTCGTTCACGGCGTACAGCTTCACCAAGCCGGTCGGGTCGGTGCTGTGGATGTTGAAATAGGTACCGATCGCCGCCGCGATAGCGTCCGACGTAATAGTAAACTGGCGCACCATACCATCGTTGTTGAAAGTCTTGAGACTACCGTCGCTAAAGTCACATACCAAGCTTGCGTACTGGCCTTCAACCTTCATCACGTGATACTTCATGTTGAACTTGAGCTTCACATACAATCCGAGTTCGTCATCCAAGGCATTAACCAGAGGAAGCGTATTGAAAATACGAGACGGAATACGGACGCTGAAATTCGGAAGACTAGTTTCCGACTTCGTTTGGTTCTGCATGACCGTCGCAATTGTGCACTTGTCGTTACCGGTACGATAGGAGACCGTATTGTTCATGCGGTAGATTTCCACATTGTCGAACTCGTATATAGAATCCAAAACCGTGTTGAAAGTCACCTGATCAAGTTCCAAGACCGTGTCAAACTCATTCTCGGAAACCAGCTTGATCTCGTCGCAATTTTCAAAACCAACTTCAAGCTCGAAACCACCAATCTGGTCGTTGTAGTAACCGCCCAAATAGAGCTTCCCCTCATAAACCCAGAGAGCAACGGTCTGCTCCTTAGCCAGCTCCTTGACGGCATGGCAAAGGTCGGCGATACGGATGTAAACGGTCTCGGTAAAGCGGTTTGACAGCGGCAGTGCGTCCGCCATGACCCGGATTCCGCTCTTGGTCTCGATTTCAAGCCAAATCTTCCCCTCGGCATCGACCGCCGTCCTGACACGAGCGACCTCGTCCTTGTCAAGCAGAGCCGATTCAATCAACGCGAGACCTTGTCCAAGACGACCATTCGTCAAGAACATCATAATCTGCATTTCTTCGCCATGCTGAATGTCGGTGTTGATTTCCTTGAGGTCTTCTGGTTCTTGACCTTCAAGCATCATGCCACTGAGAGTCTTACTTTCGATTGCCATATAAAAAAATCCTTGCGATTGTTCTAACCATAAACTAGTTCAATCGCAAGGATAATGTTCAAGGATGGTTATTCTTAGATGCCGGTCAGCGAGTTTGCGACGTTTTCCTCGTCGGAAACGGCAGTTTCACCCACCTTGAGGTCGCCAGACTTGTCTTCCGGAGAGTTCAGCTCGTCCATGAAGCTATCGCTTTCACCAGCAAACGCGCTGGGATTGACTTGGTTCATCATGGATTCCGTGGAACCGTCATTCATGAAATCACCGCCGAAGGAGCCGCCACCGCCCAAGATGTCGCCAACGGCAGCGTCGGCAGAACCGATGTCGTTCTGTTCGCCGAAGTTCTGTTCACCCTGCAAGGTCACGTTGTCGGTATTCATGTTGGCGAGACCGTCGCGACCTTCCTTGCCATAGGCTTCGGGGAAGATTTCCTGAAGCTTACGGTCGAACTTTTCGAGCGACAAGTCGTCAGTTCCCGGATTCTTGAGATATTCCATGAATTCGGTTATCTGCTTGATGGTCACCGGCTGCTTTGTGAGGTTGGCGTAGAAGTTGAAGAACAGACGCCAGATTTCACCAGCACTCTTGGTCTTCATACCACCAAAGCCCGTATAGAACTCGTCACCGGTCAATGCGACCTTATTGTTGTCGCTGTCTTCCCCGGCGGCGGCCATCTTCTCGGAAACAACCTTGGCCAAACGGTCGAGCTGCGACGCGCCGCCCATCGGGCTGTCGCCACTCGTGTCAACGGTTTCCGTCTGGTCGATATTTTCCTCGACCCAGTCTTGGAAGTTAACTTCGGTACCAGGTTCGGTATTGTCGCCGTTCACGTCACCGGCACCGATTTGCGCAAGTTCATCGCCAGTGGGTGCCGGTAGGTCTGGCTGTTCGCCAGCGTTCATGTTGAACCGAGCCGCGTTCGGGTCTTGACCGTCCTCGGCCTCAGCTTCCATCAGATTGACTGCGTCGCATAGGTTACGTAACTTGGCGAGGTCGCCGTCTACTGATTCACGCAATAGGTTGCTCTGCTGAAGCATGGAATCGTTCACGTCGATAACGTCGGTGCCCATTCCGTTGGTATACTGCATGGTGTCAAGGTCAGCCCCGAGATCATACGAGTCATTACTTTCCAACAGCTCGTCGCAAGTCTTCAAGATAGTGTAACCGAAGTTGTTCAAGAACTGTGGAGAATCCAGCGACACCTCGTAAAGGTTGGACAGGTGGTTGTCGCTTTCGAGCTTCACCGTGATGTTCTTGTTCTTGTTGGGGAAGTACATCTCGACCAACACCTCATGGCCACGACGGTCAATGATGAACTTGCAGTGGGTTTCCTTCATGTCGATTGACTGCAGATTCAGACGGCAACCACGGTACTCGGTATTGGACACCGCTTCGGTAAAAACCTTCTTGTACAGAGTCTTCGTCGTAATGAGATTCTTGCCATAGGCAAGGTCGTCGTTAAGCTTGTATTCGCGCTTGTCCCAGTTATCGCCGTCTTGCGGCTTGGACACCGGCTTCAAGATCTTGTCGGTGATCATCTTGATGACCTTAGCCTTCGAAGGTTCTACCGGGCCGCTCTGGTTAGACACGTAGCTCATCTCCTTCATAGCCTTAATCAGGGCATCCTTATTAAATTTGACTTCCATGGCAACAATCCTATATGCGTTTACCTCCAAGTTTATATGTTCACGCAGAAAGCCAGCCGTTTCCGGCTGGCTTGAAAAAGAATAAAAGGAGAATTGTTGTACTTACATTACCAAGTCAAAACCGTTAGAAGCGGCTGAGCACTCGGCTGCCGCAGAATATAGTAAAATCGGGTCATCCGGGTCGGCACCGGGTACAAAACTGTAACCTTTCATAGCCATCTGCTCCGTTCCGTCAGGCTTGGCCACGTACATGATGTCTATGTCAAAATTACCACCGAACCCCTTCAGCATGCTGAAATAGGCGGCGGGGAACATGGCCACGCGTCCCGGACGGAACACCTTGCGAACCAGCTTGTCGTCGAGGTGACGGGTACAAGTTCCGTCAACACAGTATGTAATCTGCTGTGCGAGCTTACCCTTGATATACAGCTTCACGCCGCCTTCGTCGATGAACAAGGTCACGAACTTACAAGTCGGCACCAGCTTGAGCTTCTTATCGAAATCCTTCAAAGCATCCTCGGTGAAGCACACTTCGACTACGCGAACCATCTTCTGCTTGTCGCGAGGGTCCGGAATCTTTTCATCAGTCTTCTTGAAGCAGCTAGGGTCTGCCGTAGGGGTACGGCATGTGAGACCTTGCGTGGCGAATTTAACGTACTCGTAACGCTTGCCGCTGACCGAAATTTCCTGAGCAAGCTCCACGGTTCCACGTTTCGGATAGTTGATCGCTTCGGAGTATTTCATGAACTCGGTCAGCGAAAACACGTTGATTCGGTCAGCGGCAAAGCACATGTCCTTGGGACCGGCCGCGATGTGGGTCAGCAACGCTTGGTTCGGAATCGTGATTCGATACTTGTCGTCACGATGCTGCAGAATGGTGCAGTTGGCCTTGGTCACATTCGTGACGGTCTTCAGCAAGTCAGCGTACTGCTGGCTGTACTCAATGCTAATCGATTTGTTCTCGTCGAATAATGCCATAAAATACCTTCAATTCGGTAGAAAAGTAGTTGATTAAAGTTTGAATTGCAAATCCGGGTTAGCGAAGCTTATAAGCATGCGTTCGGCCTTGTTCCACTCCAAGCTTTGTGCTGCCGGATCGAAATCGGTACAGCCTAGGGAATCTACCTCTATCTGGAGCATCTTTACACCAAGACGTCTCATAATCATGGAAACCGCATACGGCACGTAGGAGCGACCGTCACCTAGCACATAGAACTTCTTGAGCTCAGCTATCATCTTCAGATAGCCGCCACGGACTGCAACGAACGGGCCGTCAAGAACGGCGACCTCGTGAGTACCGACACAGCTTCTCGTGCCGACCACCCGCTTACAGCGAAGCGAATCCTCCTTGGAATACTCACTGTACATGCCGTAGGTAGCCGGACACTTAATCCAGCTTCCGTCCGGCAGCGTATACTCATATCCAAACGGACCGACGGCTCCGTATTCGGAAGGAACTTCGTCAAGCTTCATGTAGAACGAAGGGTCGGAAATAATCGTACTGGACGGAACCAATATTATCCAAGACGGTATCGTACGAGGTTCCAGACGGACGATACTGCTTGCGACGCGAGCAATATTGGCGAACACGGAAAACACTTTAGGCTTGAGTCTGCATATAACCATGCTCAAGTCTTTCGCCTTGTACGTACAGTCGGTAGGCTCAAGGGAATGCTTCGAGTAGATATCCCATCCAGTACGGCTGTAAACAATCGTAACCTTTTCCGGTTCATTGCTGTATCGCAGAATGTTATTCGGCGTCATCGCGACGTCAGTTCTCGGCTTGATTCCCAGAATCTCGCGAATCTGGTTTTTCTCGGCCATGCGCGTCCTAGCCTCGTCGAGCATCTGCCTGACTTTCTCCTCGCGGCGAAACTCCTTTTCCTCGAAAGCGGCGCGTAGCGCAAGCTCTACCTCGTCATCGATCGGCTTGATTGTTATTTTAGCGTATTTCTTTTCCCTATATTCTTTAAGCTTGCTCCGAAGCTCGTTATAGTTGGTCTTGTCAAGCGCGTCCATGTGTCGCTTGCGATATTCGGTCAGCTCTACCGTCGGGTCAATTTCAACACCGGACTTTACGATTTCATCAACCTCAGTCTGCACCCATCCGAGACTGGCCGACGGAAACCGTCCAGTCTTGGCATTTTCCGCTGTACGTTCCTCGGCGGTATAGAGCTTTCCGTCATTGGCCAACATTTCATGGCACTTCCCAACGATATAGGTTGAAATCCAGAAATTCGTCTTTCCGAACTTGTTGCGAATAGCCGCACGGCTATAATACGGCTTACCCTCGTTGTAATACTTTCCCCGGTTATAGTAATCGTATTTATCGTCAAGGTATGACTTTTCAAATACATCATAACTACGCCAAGGACTCCGCTTGTCCGAAGTCTTTTGCGGTTCTAGATATCCAGTGTGAATAAAATACTTCACTTGAGTCTCAGTCGTCTTCAAGTACATCGCAGTAAGCGGAATAGACAGACGGTCGGCCAACGGCTTGTTACGTATGAGCTTTTTCGAACGATGCTTCGCCGTGTCAAGACCTTGCGTAACGTATTGAATAATCTGGTCTCGTGTCATCCAGCGGTATCTTCGTTTTCCGTCGGACAGACGGTTCCACCATACGGCCTCGGCCTTTCCTCGCCGGACTTCTCCCTTGAGGCGACCAGGTGTAATGCCGATAAATTCTGCGGCGTCGCGCATCTTCATCTTAGGCGGCAACCACTGCAGCATCTTGTACGGAACGTAATTCTTCAAGAACCGCTCGTAATCCTTGTAATAGATGAACTTTCCGTGCTCATCCGGACCTTCTTCGACAAGCTTGCCTTTCTTCACCAAGTTCAAGTAGGCAAACGCAGTAACGTCCAAGTCTGCAATAATCTCGTTAGGACGCCATTTTGCATAGGGGTGAGTCTTGCATGGCGGATCGATCTGATACGTGCGGAGCAACTGCAAGCACGTCTTGTAGCTGTAATGCTTCACCCGGTTCGCTGTAAGCTTGTACGGTATGCCCTCGAAGAAACCGCTTTTGACAAGGGATTCCACCGGACGGCCAGCGAAATCAGCCACATACTGTGCAGTCACATATTCAGGGACACCAAAACGTCGTAGACCTTGCAACATTAGAAATGAATCCCCAGAACGTTTTTAGAGTTCATCTTTTCTCGGAGCAACTGCCGTCTAGCACGGCGCTCCATCTGATCTCTTCGTTTCATGTCGCCATATTGCAGCGAGAATAAAATGTTGGCACCTTCGGCTGGACGAGAACGCTTTTCCAAGAATTCTTGGTCGACAAAGCCAAACTTATCCAAAGGCATGAGACCGGCCATTACAGAATCGTTGATGTCCTTTTCATTGATTCCAGTCCAGTCAAACCACTTGTAACCAAGCTCGGTCGATTCGAGACGCGCCTTACGACCGGCGTCGTCGTTATCCCAAATGAAAGTGCAATTATCCTTGTACTTCGAAATTTCCGGATAGTCTTCCAGTACATCCTTCAAAAACTTGACGCCACCGATTCCTATCGAATTCTTGATGAACGTCGAATCGATAGTACCTTCGAGAATGTAGAACGGCTTGTCAAAATCAATAAAATCAATATTATAAGCCTCGCGCCGTTCCCCCTTGAAATTCATGTAACGTAGCGAACTATCCGGTTTCAAGTCTCTCGCGTCAAACTGGTGCCATGCGCCTCCGAACTTGTAGAACGGAATGATTAGGCGGTTCTTGTACATGTTCCCCATCGGCTTTCCGTTTTCGTCAAGGATATACGCGCCGCCAGAATCCCTCTTCAAGAACTGCTCGCCTTCCAGACACACGTACCATTTCTCGTAAACAGCCGGGCGAATCATACGGTGCTTGCACAGTTCGATTGCGGTCTTGGCAAGGGGATGGTTATCCAAGATGGAAATGATTTCACCGTCTTCAAAAGGCAAGTCAGACGGAGCCTTCTTTTCCTCGACCTTCTTGTCCTTGTATTCCTTATCCGAATTGTCGAACCCCATGAAAAGGAGCTTCGTATACACATCGTCGGCATTCTCCTTGAAAAACTGCATCACGTGCTGAGAAACGCCGCACTTGTAACAAATGAATTTCCACGAATTCTTGTAGACGTAGGCTTTTTTCTTGTTTGGATGATTCATATCACCGCAGAATGGGCAGACGAAGTTATAGCAGCTATTCGACTCCTTCATGGCACGGTCGTTGAAATGAGTGCTTACCGCCTCATCCAAAGCCGCATACGGTATGTTGTCGTAAGAAAATGCCATCGTTTAAAACCCAAGAAAAATGGCGGCCACCAGTTACGATGGCCGCCAAGTCAACAAGTCAACAAATCAGCCGTTCATTAGAACGGGAGGTCGCCATCGTCTTCAATCTGCGGAAGCTGCTCAGCGGGGGCAGGGGCAGCCGGCGCAGCGGCGGGTGCGGCCTTCGTCGTCTTCGCGAAGTTGATCAGCTCATCGTCACCAGACTGCTGAGGGGCAGCAGCCTCGGTAGCCGGCTTCTGGAAAGAAGCGGCGGCCGGTGCGGCACCGCCGAAGTACTCGGCAGCGTTCACAGAGGTGGTACGCGGCTGTTCAGCGGCGTAGTTGGGATTGGCTTCCGGAGCGAAACCGGCCTTGCTGTAGGCGGCGTTCTCAGAACGCTTTGCGACATCGTTCATGAAGTCTGCGTAGATCTTCGCGGCTTCGTCTTCGGACGGAACGTCCTTGAGGAATTCGGTCAGGTCATAGCACTTGTTGAGAATCTCCAACATCTCTTCCTTGGTATCGGCAAGCGGAGAAGATTCCTGAGCATAGCAAGAACCGTCGTAAGAAGTCATCTTCTTTGCCGGGTCCCAAGTGACGGTGACTTCATAGTCGACACCATCAGCCGGAGAGTGCGGATAGAAGCGACGCTTTTCCTTGTTCTTGCGGTCACGGAGGCTACCCAGACGAGCGGTCTGGTCGTTACCCTTGGACTCGGCGTTGGCCGAATCGTCAAACGGTGCACGGAGTTCGCGGTCGATAGCGTCGGTATGACGCCACACCTTCACCTGACCGTTGTTATTCGGGTCATTGTCGTCTTCGCGGACGAGGACGTTGGTAAACCATTCCGGACGAGAACCCATCGAAGACACGGCCTTTGTACGGGCGTCATCCTTACCGTAGAGCTTGACAAATTCATCGTAGCGGTTCCACAATGCGTCACAAATCGGGCAGCTCTTCTGACCGGGAATGGACTTGCAGCATTTCACCTCACGGTGCATCTGACCAGATCTTAAGTGGTGGTAAAGAACCTTCACACCAGGATAGGTCTTGTTCTTGAGACCTTCAATACCCTGCGGAAGAAGACGGACGACGGCGTCGTAATTCGGACTCTTTGCGCTAACGCGAGGCTTCCAGAGACGCGAGTCGGATTCGTAGGTTTTGCCAGTAGCCTGAGCAAGGTTGGACACCCCATCAATGGTGAGGATGTCAAGGGACATATCAGTAGACATAGGGTTTTTCCTTTCTAAGGGATTCTTAGGGTTATGGGTTTTTTCTTTACTGATGGTTCGAATTGTAGAAAAAGGAAATTTGAATTGCAAATTGCCAAATTTCGCCATTTTCGCCAATCCGACAGTAGTTTATCATTTCTTGGTTATGTATTGATACTTAATTCCATACTCATTCAATATTTTTTCAATGACCGGGTTTGGCTTAACCAAAACGCATGAATTAATACGACAGCGACGTGTAGAAGCTTCAATTTTCTTTGAAACTGCCAATATCGTATCTACAATATTTTGACCGTCGCTTATCATAGACCATCTGTTAGGATCCAGCTTCATTTCCATTCTGGTCTCCGTTAACCGCTTCTTGGTGTTTCTGCTGATAAGTCAAAGCAGCAACCGATTTGGCATGGTCAATCGCGGCTTGCAACTGTTCGCCGAGGTTATCCGGCAGCTTGTAATCCTCTTCGTCAATGTGAATTTCGCCAAGCCTATCCTCGACTTCCTTAAGAAGCGCGTCAAAGTCCCACGTAATCTGGGATGCGACAATCTTGTTGATTTCGCACAGGTCGGCGAACTTGGACGCATCTCCGGTAAGCTTTTCGTTTTCGACTTCTTCTTCGACACCATTCGGGTCGAAGTCGTCACGGATATGAAGCGTACCGTCCTTATCCTTGAACATGATCTTGGCGGCATCAACATCAGCCATCTCAGTCTGCTCGGACGCTTCCTCGTCGTCACGCTCAAATTCGGGCGCGGATTGCATATACGATTTACCGATAAAGCGGTTCTGTTCCTGAACACGAGCAAGCCAGTTCTTGTAGGCTGGAGTTTGCACCATCACTGCGGTACCGGCACCGCCAGCACCTCTGCTACCCATGTTCACGATGGCATTGGTGAGCTCCTTGGACTCTTCCTTGGCCTTTTCCTCCTTGACCTTCATGTCGGCTTCATGCTTCTGGGAAATGGCCTTAAAACTCGTTTTCACATCAAACTTGGACATCTTCTTTACCTTCCTCGCCATCTTCGTCTTCGTCGTCCATTACACCGAGGCCAGCCAGCATCTCGGCTTCCTCTTCTGGGTTGTCCTCCAACAGTTTCTCCATAAAGTCGTCGTCATTCGTGGTCGTGTACTGCGGAGCCTCTTCCTCAACTGGCTCGTCTTCCTTCTCGACCTTCTTGGATCCGGCCGACTTCGCGGCACGTTCCAAATCGTCTTCGGTCACCATAATGCCACGTTCCTTGGCTACCAACAGCTTGACGTCGTTGTCAAGAATCGCAGTCAGTTTCGTAGCGTCGACCATCCGTTCCACCGCCACGAGGATTTCCATCATTCCGAAATCCTTCTTGCAATACCTATCATAGACATACCATAACGCCGAGTTAAGCTTTTCACGGTGCTTCTTCAAGGTCGCATCCGGCATAGACAGCACGATACACACGTCGTCTTCAAACCGGGGCGTCATCAAATAATTGTTAATCACGTCCACGATAGCGGTCGGTTTGGTATTGACCAACACCATTTCGTCCAATGTTTCACCCGGATTAGAATGGTCGTCAATAACTTCCGGCACGTCATCCTTGAGATAAGCCGATAAATCCATATATTAACCTAATGGAGTTACCAGCTAAATTAGTTCAAAGATTACACGAGAGCACTCATGTCGCTAAAACTGGCCAACGCCGCCTCTTGTTCGGCACCCGTCATGGGTGGTCGGGACTTCTTAGGAACCGGTTTAGCCCGGTTGAGCTTGCCGCCACCTCCAGATGCGCCGCCGTACATCGCGCCAACCGTATTCTGGACTACCTCGAACTGTTCTCGAGCGATGTGCTCCTTTTCGATGTCCTCCTTGGTCGCTGGGTACCACAGCATAGTCGCGTAGTCTCGCTTGGTATAGAACGGAATCTCGTTCTCGCCGAAGCGGTTCTTCTTGATCATGTGGAAGTACATGTTGAGACCCTTGAGGATATGGTCTATCGTGATGGTAATCATCAAGTCGGCGGTCTCGTTATATCCAGACGACTCGCGTACCGATTCAAGACCGGCATCCAGTGAAGAATAGCCGGAACGACCGAACTGGATCGCGGAGAGGCCGACCATGTTGCGCTCGATACAGATTTCGCGAATCTGCTCTGCCTTCGCCTGACCGTCCTTGTACATGTTCTCCATCATGCCCGGACGCTGATTCGGCTTCATGATGCCGATATAGTCAATGACGAGCATGTCAGCCGGTGCGCCGACCTCGGTCTCGTATTCGTCAAGGAGCGCGTCGATCTCGTACGGCGTGGTCGTGGTCTTCATGCGCTTGATCTTCAAGCGTCCCATCTTGTTCACACCGGATAGGCGAGCGGCCTCGATCTTGGCCTTGCATTCCTCGGTCGAAATTTCGGTGACTTCGTACTGGTCGATACCAGTGAGGTTCGCCGCCATACGACGCCACAAGTATTCCTCAGAAAGTTCCAAGGAAATGTACATAACGTTGTAACCAGCCCTGATTGCATAGCAAGCTTCCGAGCAGAGAACGAGCGTCTTACCGACGTTCGGCTGGCCGACATAAAGACACAGCGTCTTCTTAGGATAACCACCAGTAGATGGGTCGTCCTTGCGTTGTGCCGTCCAGAAATTGACGTCGGTAATACCAGAAGGAATCGGCTTGGAGATTTCCTTCAGACGACGTTTGGCCTCGTCGATGTCGTCGACAAGGTCTAGGCCGAGGGACATGTGCAGCGAGAAATTGACCTTGTTCCTGATAATCGGAATCAAGTCGCGCACGGCCTCGATATTGTTTTCGTAAATATGAACTGCGGATTGCTTGAGAAGGTTAGTCACCGCCTTTTCTTGGTAGAACGTCTCAAGCATGTGAATCAAGAAGTCTTGCTTCGGCGTAGGCATCTTGGTGTTGCAAATTTCCATGATGCGGTTACGCGCCTCCTCGGCGAACCCAGTATTGTCAAGACCCAATACAAGCTCTTGTGCATCCGGCGTACGACGATACTTCCTGATGAACTTGTTGACGATGGACACGACTTGCTGGTTTGTCTTGTCGTCGTACAAGGTCGGGTCAAGAAACGGCATCATCTTCTGCGACATGATTTTGTCGGCAAAGAAGGTGCGGATAACTAGGTCTTCTCGTGTTAAATTGTAAACTTCTTGCATAGTAAAAATTTGAAAAGGGTAAAAGGGTGTCGCATGCTGCACGACACCCTTAAACCGTTAAGCAGCACTCTCGTCCGGCTTCATCATCTTCTTGGCCTGTTCGGCCATGAACTTCGCTTCGGCCTTGATATTCTTCTCGGCCTTCTTCGTAGCTTCTTCGACGGCTTCCTCGTCGATGTCGATGTCTTCGTCGTCACGGCGGAGCTTGGGCGGACGGAACTTGTACTCGGCCTTCACGTACTCGTTGATGGGATCGAGAATCGTTCCGAGGCCAGACTTTTTGGTAAGACCCTTCATGGTGCAGACCTTCCATTCAGTCGGCTCCTTGTTCGGGTCCTTGATAACCCAGCAGTCCTTCAAGGTCTTCTTTCCGGTGTCCTCGTCGATAGGCTTTTCGAGGTCTGGATACTTTTCCTTGGTGTACTTCTCGATCAAGCCAGCATTTTCAGCGATGCGCTGCAGACCGTAGTAACGGTCGATACCACGGTCATAGTCGACGTAAATCTGCCCCTTGAGCTTGGCCTTCACGAGACGGCTCTTGGTTACCGTAGCGTTCAGAATAACGCCGGTCACGTCACCATCCTTACCAGCCTTTTCATAGGTCTTGTAAAGGCTAAGAATGATGGATGCGGAGAACTGAGCACCTTCACCACCAGCAATCTTTTCCGGGTTGCCGAACATGGCTCCACTGGAGTCCATGTAGATGTGGTTGGTGATGAACATGGGTATACCAAGGTTCGCACAGCGGTTCGTGATGCTGCGGTACATACCAGCCAAGAGCTTGGCCTTGGTCATGTCAGACTTGATTTCACCCTTGGTGGCGTCGTTGATGGCCTTCTCGGTAGAAAGCTCACCCTGAGAGTCGAGAACAATAGCGCACTTGCGCTTGAGCTCGATGCTGTCGCCACGGTCTTCTTCAAGCTCGTTGATGATGTTGTTGACAGAGATGAAGAACTGTTCAACCGTAGTAGGTTCCTTGATGAGCTTGTAATGGCCCGGAATGAAGCCATTCTGCTCTTCCAAATCTTCTTCGATGGTTTCACCTTCGGTATCGTACCAAAAGATGAAATAGCCTTTCTGCATGAGGCTATATGCGAAGTTATTCTTCGCGATGAACGATTTACCGGACTGCTGCTTACCAGCAACCATGATGAAGCGGTTCAAAGGGAATCCGCCGAAAAGGTCACCAGATAGTAACGCGTTGAACATATAAGATCCGGAATCGCAATATCCGAAATCGGGGTGACGGATGAGTTTGTCGGCGTAACGGTCGTTGACCTTGATCTTGTTGAAGAACGAGTAGTCGTCGTCCGCGACAGTGGGTTTTGTGGGTTTCTTGCTTGTACTTGCCATATTGGGGTTTCCTTTAGTTTGTGGTTCAAGTTAATAAAAAGAAATTTGAATTACAAATGCGTTCAAAACGGAGATTTTGGGTCATTGCACTGGTAGCTTATACATTTTTCTCTGGAACGGAAAGCAAATCGACGCCTCCTTGAAGGGTTTTCCATGCGTCTTCCTTGGACATAAGTGGTGTCATGAACACGTCAGTACGGTCAAACTTAACCTTAGTCCACGGAAATTTTGCATCTTTTATCTTTAAAGGGGTCTTGGTTAATATAACCACTGGTTTAAAATTGGCCATTTTCTTCAAATCGTACATACCTTTTGGACCCGTTATTTCGAGTTCACAGCAATCTTTCACCACATTCGTCACTTTCACGGAAATCGGTTTCGTAGACAACTCAAAATAAACCAAAAGGTCGCCGCCGTAATGGTTGAACGCCGCCGCCGAAGGGTCGCTAATTATGCGAAGGTACTTCTCCAGATCAAAATATCCGACTAGATGCATGTATCTCGGCATTTCCCTACTGGTATAGACATACCTCGCTATAACCGGTTCGTACAGTTTTCCGTTATTCAACCCCAAGTGCGTCATCATGTCGTGAATCTTGGCCAAATCCTTCTTTTCGCCACTTTTGAGCGAAATTCCGCGTTTTGCGACATCTCGGAGATATCCGTTGTCGTTCTTGAACTTGGAAACGAATGTGTGTCCGGCTATCGTAAACCGAGAATCTTCCGGAAAGTAATTAAGCGCATTGACAATGTCTTGGACATCATTACTTTTGGCGTCTATATGGTCATTGACGATGAAAAGGTTGACCGTCTTGCCTATCAAATGAAACGCCGGCATCATTATACCGTTGGAATTACGATAGCTCTCTTCTCGGCCTTGTACATAGTTATGGAACTGCCCAAAATCGTCAACCATGCCAAATTCATTGGCAACATCCATATACTCGGACTTGTAATCCGATACATAGACTATCTGACGGTCTCCCACTTGCTGGATGAGCATTAAACGATCCTACCACGGTTCTTGAATGTAAACTTCAACATTTCGGTTCGTGCCGTCGGCAACACCACCGCAAGCACTAAATTATAACATCCGTTCTCGTCGAAGATACACGAACTGCGTTCCGGGTCAATTTGCACCCTAGGCTCATACTTTTCGACCGTCTCGATACATTCCTTCAACAAGTCAATTTCGCCCGTTGTATTACCAAGCGTAAATATGCGATCCTCAATGTGGGTACCGAAATTCTGGTTGAAAAGGCGTTCACCTTGCGACGTCAGCAAGCATGAGTAGACGTTCTGCAGCAAGCTTGTCTCGTCGGTAACTTCCTTGAAGTTACTGTAACCTAGGTCACGGTTATATAGAGCCGACCGACTTGTTTTTCCAGTTATTTCACCCGGATTCTTTTTTGCGGCTAGCCTAACATTGCGCTTCGTCAAGTCATTATTGACATATACCGTTGTCGGATTGGTCAAAACAACTTCCTTGTTACGAACCTTCTTGAATACCTGTACTTGTGACACACCGGCCACTGTCTCAGGTACCAAGACGTCAATGTAATACGGCGAACCGTTCATAATGACGGCTTCTACGCCATTGATCTTCACGACGTTATCGTACAAGGAATTTCCAAAAGTCGCATCTGGGTCGTCAACCTCGACCCTGATTATCTTTCCCGGCTCCGTCGACGGATTCTCCACGATGATGTCAAACGGTTCTTGGCCGAGGACGGCGTCTTCGCCGCCAGTCACGATAAAGTACGGTACCATGTCGCCGGATTCGGTCGAATTGAACTCGATGACCGGATTACCGCCACTCAACATTTTCATACAGACGGACGGCGAATATGACGTGTTGCCGGAAAGCCACTGCGCGAGAACAATCGAATCTATCTCAAAATCGACATAACTGTTGTAGCTTCCGAGATCCGGCGTATTTTCGCCTAAATTCGGCATATCCATCAATGCGGGGTTGGTCAGAGAAGCCGTAGCTACCGGAATCTGCGTTACATGCGTCATAACCTCGTCATAAGACATATCCTCGCGCCATCCGTTCGAATCCATCTGATACAGTGAAACCATAGCCTCGCTGTAACTCATCTTTGCTACATACATGCGGAGCCGTGCGCTCTGACCATAGTCCACTTCCATAGTGATATTAGGGAACTTGAGACAGATGACCGACGGCGTGTTGCCGCCAGCGCATTTCAACGTCGGCTCGCCGATATGAATAACGTCGTCGTCCTTGGTGAAATAGGTATCGAGATACGGCGTCACGAAATAGGTATTCGTAGTATGGTCGTACGGTGACGCATCGGATACGCGTACCGTTCCGGACATACCCCAATTCACCGGTATCGCTGCGGACGGAGTTCTCGGAGCGAACAGAACGTTTTCCTCCACATCCAATTCAAGTTCACTGGTTCCTTCATATTCAACGAAGACTCCATCCGAGGCAGTGTCGACAACTTTGAACGCATTTGACTGAATGTAAACCGTATCGCCTTTTTCGAATCCGTTCGTCATGTCCAGCTTAATGGGGTAACTTTCTGGGTCACATCCGCTGAGTTGTTCATACACGTAGGCGACCCACTTGCAACACGTCCAACCGGTTCCGTCAATTACCAAAGTTTCGCTCGGCATTACATAGTGGTTAGTCACATAAGTAAACGTCGTCGACGTGACTGATACAAGCTTAAACGTACCTATTATTCTCATGCCATCCGGGCCGAGTACATGGTGACATGCGTAATCAGCATTGTATATAGTTATGGCGTCGCCTTTTTTGAAACCATGTTCCATTGCGGTCGTTACTGTAATCTGGTTGCCGTCAACCTTGATATTATCGACTTCCAAATCCGTTGCGTCGGCCATTTCTATCAACACGTTAGCCGGATTTTCCAGCGAACCGTCAACGATAGATTCTCCGCCGACGTCACCGTCACCGACAAGAGTAATGCTTGTTCCGGACGTGTCCAACGGAACCACGATTTCACAGTTAAACTCGTGCGCGTCAATACGAGGCGGTCTGAACGAACAGTTCCAATCGTCATACAGCACACCGCTAACACCATTAACAGTAAGACCTTCGCCTTCAGTGCCGACATAGGATAGCTTTCCAGAATATGTCAAGAACAGACGCGCCCTATACCGCTCGTCAGACACCGGCGTAATCCCGGTTATGGTAAAGTTCTTGTCGCTGTATGAAACCTCTATCGGCATGATTAAACCTCGTCACTGTCAATGTCGTTCAAGTCGTCATCCTCTGTATCAGACGGTTCCTCGGTCGGCTTCGGTTCAACCGTAGGCTGTTCTGCCGGAGCCTCCGGTTGAGGAACTTCTTCATGCTGTACAGGCTGTTCAACCTTCTTCGGAGCTTCATGATTCTCTTCCGGCTTGCTAGTAGCAGCCGCAGCGTGAATAGCCTTATCCAACACGCCGACCGCCGCAGCCGACGTTTCATTCTCGCCGCCGTTAATGAGCGTACGCAAAGCCGTGTTGATCTTGACAAGCGGTTCGGGCATCAAGTTGTCAACATCGTCACTGCCGAACACGGAAGACTCGGATGCCTTTTCCACCCATGCAGAAGCATTGTCAAGGTATTCACCGAGTGTCATCACACCCTTGACCATTCCATTATACTTCTTGGCCAGATTGAACCCGGTATATTTATCCATCAGGTCAACGTTAATCTTGGCATTCTGGTAATTCGAAGCAATATCAGATGCCTTGCGTTTTTCTTCAACCTTTTCCAAATCAGCGCCGACATACGTCTTGATTGTAGGAGACAAGAGCTGATATACGCTTTCTTCGTACAGCTTCAGATTGCTCACGGCAGCCTTCGCGTTCTTCACAAGCAATTTGTGAGAACTGTCAGATACATTGGCGTTGATCGCGTCAAGAATACGGTTCATTGTATTTGCATAGCGGTCAAGCGTAATGCGCTCGCTTCCCTTCGGAATCGTATTGGACGCAAACCGCACGTTGCGGTTGGCGAAGATTACGTCAAACGCGAACGGCGCATTTTCCTTACCAAACATGCCCTTGGTAGACTCAATGATGTAATCGCTGACACTGGTAGCATAGTTAGCGAAATTGATATACGGGTCGTCGCTCTTTTCGGGTGTCTTAAATTCGGCATGCTTCCAAGCGGTGTCCGGTCTGGAACCGTCACCATTCAACGCACTCGCCAGCATGTTCAACACGCCAACACTAGTCTTGAGCTTAGACTTACGTGTCTCAATCAACGCGATGATTTGATTCTTGCCGGAGTTGTCCATCTGGTCGCTAAGCATTTTATGACCACGCAGAATATTGGCGTCAACCTGGTTGGCCAACGCATTTTCAGCATCCGTATTCATGACGTGCTGACGTTCTTCCGTAGACTGAGTGGAATGGGTTTCTACCGACGTCATCGTTATCGGCAGCTCGTCCGACTTAAACAACTCGCTAACCGCCTTTCTGGGGTCGACAAACGCACCGCTAACTTCGATTCGTTCTGAACAGTCAATGTCAATACCGTACGTCATCCCGGTACCCTTGACGCCATTTATCGTAAGCACACGCGGATTTTTCTCGTCGCCAGCCTTGATTTTATAAGTGATTTCAGACAACGGCTTCACTACGGCAATATCGCGATCGATGTTATACTTCTCGCGCAGCTTCTGATTAATCAACATCGCAAGCCGCTGAGGTATATTCTTGATGCCGCCAGCTTCCAAAGGACAAACTATCACCTTACCAGTCCGACCGCCGGCCACGTCACGGCTATCGTATAGCGTATAGGTACACAGATGGCCTTTCAACTTGTTCAAGTCGCCGACCTTATTGGCGACCGCATCCAGCGTGAACCAACATTGTTGGCCGTCGAATACACGACCAGTGTTTGACTTGACGTCGCTAACGTCGTTCTTGATGGACTTATCAGAAAGCACCATCGAAAAAAGACTGCAGAACTGCTTATTCAGCAAGTTTTCCAGAACGTTCGTATTAGTCATCGCCGAGTTAAGACGGACGGCCAAGTTTTCCATGTATTGGGGATTACCGATACGTTTAGTAAGTTCTTGATAGCGATACAACTTTGCCGGGTCACTCGCATCTGGCGCGACTTCTTGATAAATGTTCTGTCCGTTTACCTTATCCACGAGCTTCATGTAACGAAGACCCATCAACGACTGCATCCAGCCAGTAACCGTTTCTGCGTTAAGTACAGGAGGCTTTACATTGCCGCGAATAAGTTCTGGCATCTGCATTTTCCGATTCCAAGCAGTAAGCAATACGGCAAGTGTTTTGCGAATAAGGTCAACATTTGGATTTCCTAGACCAGCCATAAATTCCTCCATTACTCCGCTTCCGGTATGCTAGCCATTGTGTAAGACAACGCATACGGATCAAGCCACAGCGAACCATAGGGTTCAACCGTCTGTTTCTCGGTATTATACACGATGCGTTTCGTCTCTGCATCGTACGGACACTTCACCTCCACAGCCAAACCAACGCCCAAAAAATCTTCAACAATAGCAGACGACTGGCGACCGTCGTTGATAATCATACCGCCAGCGGTCACATAGATACCGTCACGTTCAGCATTAGACACACCGACTTTCGCATAACAAGTAACACCGGCTTGTTCCAAACGAGTCGCCTCGGCTTCACTCACGTCAGCATACTCACATCCCGGTTTAAACTTTTCAATGGCCCCGTATTTCAGAGCATCCTCGGCCAACGGGCTCAGGAACAAGATTTCCTTTGACTTCAGTTCGGCATCGTCAATATAATCGTCATCGCCGTCAATATCTGGGTCAAGCTGGTGTAATGAAACATGCAACTTATGGATCAAATCACGGTACTTGACAACCACGTTCCATACATTCGGAATAAATGCGGTAGCATACAGTTTTCCGCCATTGGCAAGAGCTTCGGCATATAGTTCACCCACAGAAATCTTATGTACATCCTTAAACTTAGCTTCCTTCATAACCAAAGCGTCACGTGCAGTCTGCGTAACTTGGTGATACTGTTCAGCTTGTCCAAGCCGCTTTGCATTACGCTCGTCACGAATCGTCCGGTTCTTATCGCCGTAAAGTTTCATAGCTTGGGAAATCTTATCAAGGACGTTCACTTCAACACCCTCACGGTCAGTAATCGTCAAATAATTAGATAGACGGTTGTAGCTATCCTTAATATCTTTCAATGACAGTCCGTCTGGCTCGCCGACCTTAAATTCGGTAAGCATGTTGCCGATAATGCTCATTGCGCGGCTTTCCGGACTATCGGTATTCACATACACGTTTTCCTGAGTCTTACGGGCTTGTTCCTTTTGTGCTTGAAACGCCTTGATAGCGTCCTTCACCTCTTTACTCAGTGCCATAGAATAATCCCCAAATGCTATTCGCAGTTTATATCCTTTATAACGGAAAAACGACCCCGATTGAGGGTCGTTTTATGTAAGAAGGAAGGAATTATGAACTAAATCAAATACTCTGGCAACTCGATAAGTACCGGCACTTCGTCGTCATCGTTCAGACTTTCGTCGGTAATCATCGGCACGGCGGCCAACTCGGACGACTCGTCATCATCATCTTCGGGGCCGTTGGCCTCTTCGTCCAGAACATGCAAAGCCTTCATCAAGATAGCGTAATTCTCGATCATGTCGTCTTCGTCAAACACGAATATATCGTTAGGGATGTAACCCGCGCTCAATATACTCATCGCGAACTTGTAATAACGCCGCTGGTTAGGAATCCATACGTCAAACAGCATGCCGTTCTTATTGGCCATAGTTCCAAGAGGCACAATGTCCGGTTCACCGCCAATAAGCAAGACTTCCATACCTTCCGGAAGACGGTCAACCTCGTTTAGCGGGTCGTTGCCGAATTCCTTGTTCGGTCTGATTGCACGAGAGACCGTCCGGTCAATGGAATAGATGTCGTACATGTACCCACCGGGCTTGTAAATCGCGCCCCAGTATTTCATCTTGTCATTCTTGGCGAACGACTTGGCCAAGTCGAAACTGATATCCACCGACGGAATAGCCGGGTTCTTCTGGATATACTCGCTTACATACTTAGTGACATCGCTGGACGGGTCTATGAATCCGGCCGATACAACCTTGTTGCTGTTTTCGGACATGAGAGCCGCCATCATACTATTGTCGCTCGTAATAAATTCCGGATCGTACTCGTCGGTGCCTTCAAGCTTGACACGGCTCGACATGATGAACGGGACGCCATCGAGAATCAGCACGACTGAATATTCGCACCGGGCGTACATTCCAAGCACACCGCTGCACGAGAAAACCTTTATAGGAGCGTACCAATACTTCTTGTCAATAATGCAATTCTCGATGAACGCCTTGAATTCATCGGTCATACTCGTACCTTCCAAGTCGGAAAGGAAGATCGAATACAAGGAATCGACCGTGGTATACCCACGCTCGATTGTAGTCAGTTTTCTTCCGGAATTCCAGCCGTCCGAAATGTAATCCGCTATTTTTCGCACCGTACGGCCAGTCAAAGACCGTTTCCAACCAGAGACGAGCGTTCCAAGAACTTTCTTTTGGAACCCGGCAATTTTAGAAACAGTCCACTTGCGGAAATTAGTATTGAATGTCCGGACGCTTGGGATCTTCAACTTCAACATAGTCAAATACCGGACCTAGAACCTTGCACCACTTGTGGTACAGCTTGTGAAGGATGTCGCCATGTTCCGTCAACCGGGACTCTTGCATGTAGTTCAGCTGGCGCACGGCGGCCTCGCCGATACCGGGAGGGAAATCGGTGACGTCCACGTCGGTATAGAAATCGTTCTCGGCGACCGGCTGGCCGTTGCTGTCCATCGTCAAGCCAGCCTTCTGCTTGTCCTCGACGGATGGAGTCAAAATCTTCTGTACCTGTTCGTACTCGACACGGAGACGCCACGTGCACGGCAGCGTCTGGATACACCCGAGCGCATACACGCGGTCGGTCACGGACATCTTGACAATTTTCGGTTCCTTGGTGGTCTCTGTATTCATACAAACCTCGTTTAACGCTAAATTAGGTCATTTATGCGACTATTGCGCATTTCTTGAGCAAAATTAGCATCATTCTTGTTTATTTCCAAATCCACGGCAAAGCGGAATTTGAACTTGCCGATTTCCTTGAAAATAGGCACATGTTCCATTTCTTTCGGAGTGAACGAGATGTAGGACGACCAATTTCCAATCTTCACTAGGCGGGTTACGCCAAGAACCAAATCCTCAATGTTTAATCGCAGCCGGGTGTTGATTACTCCGTCTTCGTCGAACGACGCCTCGTAGTTAGTTTTTGGCTTGTAAGTGATTATCAGATTTCCGTTCTCGCCGCCATACTGACCGTTGTTTCCGGCACCTCGAATCATTTCCTTCAGAACACCCGGACGATAAAAAACCGTCTTATTGACTCTCTTACGCGTATACCCCTTGCCGTCACACGACTTGCAAGTGTGGACAAGTATGTTGCCTTTTCCCTTGCACTTGACGCACTCGGACTTTTTCCCGTCCTTGACTACATAGCCATAGCCGCCGCAAACCGGACACTTGCACTCACGGTTTCCGCCAGTTCCTCCGCAATCAAGGCATTCGCACATGCGCTTGAACTTGATGGGCATCTTCTCGCACCCAGACAGATATACGTCCATCGGAATGTTGACCGTAAGCTTGATGTCGGTACCGTTCCTCATACGGGCGTCCGGCTGGGTGGGCGGCTTGCCGAAGTCACGAGCGACCGTCGGTTTTCCGAAGACCGTGGCCATCATGTTGAAGACCGCCGTATTGGCGTTGGACTCGTCGTACTTCTTACGCGATTCCGGCTTGCCGATTAGCTTGTAAGCCTCGTTCAACTCGACCATCTTGGTATCATCGCCGTTATTCTTGTCCGGATGGTACTGTTTGGCAAGCTGTTTGTAAGCCTTGTCAATTTCATCTTGGGTCGCGCTGAACTCCACTCCTAAAACTTCGTATGCGGTCATGTTGTCACCTCTGAACTGATAAACTACATCAAAAGTATCGGAACGCAGTATGGACGCCTTTAAATTCATCAAGGACTGCATGAAGCAGTGTGCTAACGGCAAGAAGATCCGTGAATCATTCCAGCCCAAGAAGGGCAAGGAGAAGCGCAAACACGCAAAGGTCGGATTCCCCGAATACGGCTTCAGCAGCGTACCAGGCGAACACTTTGGACCCTCGGCACACGCGCCGGCCAGCACCGGGCCTATCGTAATGGGTACGAGCTCGGTAGGGACGTCCGGACCGGTCGCCGACATCGGCATGGGCTCCGGAGGTGCTTGCGGCGAGTCGGTGGACTACAAGAGCGTTGACGCCATCTTGGAAAATTTCGAAAAAGAACACCCGTCCAGCGACATCGTCGGTGAAATCCGCCAGCTGTTGGAAAACGTCAAGAAGGGGAACGGAATCCTCTACCATAGTTGCGACGGCATGTCGACTCCGAAGACGGAATCGGCCAACCCGGCAGCGGTGGACGACTCGCAGCTTTCCGCCTTGGCGGCGGCATGCGAGGCTTCACTCAACGCGTTCCGCAACTATACCGGTTTCGACTATACGTCGCTCAGAAAATAGCTTGCGTTGGCAAGGTTATCTTTTGCAAAAGAAGAGCAGTGACTTGAGTCACTGCTTTCCTTTTATTCTCCGGCACCGTGGACTTCCGGGACGAACTCTTCTTCATCGTCGTCCGCCGTATCAGTCTTATTCGGAACCTGTTCCGGCGTCGGCTTAGGTTCTGGCCGCTTTGCGATGGTCGGCGCATCCGCCTTGGGCTTAGGCGTCGGAGACGGCTTCGACAGGTCATACATCGGCGTTTCCGCGTCGTATGCACGAGATTCCGGATTGAACTTCTTTCCAGTCAATACGCCAATCTGAACGACAAAAGCGTTAGCGATGTCTTGGTCGCTCGGATTGCCACCGCGTTCCTTCGCTGCGATATCATAGGCCGACTTGAACGCGGCTACATAAGCATCTTTGGTCAATATGCCTATGCTTCCCACCTTTACGAGGTCGTCGCCGATGAGTTCAGCATGCGCTAACGATAACGCGTCCGCACTCAAGGCGGTTTCTTCGGACACCTTGGATGATTCGGCAGTCTTCTTCAAATACGCCAGATACTTCGGCTTAACACCAGTAATATACGTCATAACCAACTGGTTCATATAGTCTTCGGCGAGTTCGGTAAATTCGCCGTCGTTGATGTTTTCCAGATCAACACCATTCGCATGCAGCTGGTTAGCGATTACATTAAGCCAGTAATAAAGCGTCTTGAGGTCAAGAACCAGATCGGCATCGGCAATAACTACCGTGCGACTGGAATTGCCGGGAACCAAATACTTCGAACGAGTCAACGCCTTCATCACGTTACGAGCAACCACGTGCGATTCGTCAGAATGGCTAACACTGTAATTCGGGTCCATACGGAGGTGTGCGAGCCGTTTTCTAGCCGACTGGGACGGAATATCCTTTTCGCCAACCCTGCGGTCAACTAAACCGTTTTCCATGTCCTTGGTAAGCTGTTCCTTGAGGTTAGCCGCAGCTTCCTTCCAAGACTTGGCCTTGGCACGGTAACGGCAAATGCTGTTCACTACAGCGCGAAGGTTCTTGTTCTCGTCGCCACTGTTATCGCCAAAGTAACCGATCGGTGCACCATCACGAGACTTCATGCTCTGAAGCATGTGCAAGATCGCATACATCATCTTGAAGCCCGGACGTTCCATCATCAAGCGACGGTCGGCGAGCGAACCACAGTACATATCGGTTGCGGCCATGACGTCCTTGATGCCAAGCTCGTCCGGGATAGCGGCTACCAATGAAACGACACTGTCAATCCAATGCTGGTCAACCGTGGAGATTTCGTTCGACAGACGTTCCGGGAAGACATTAAGCTCGGAAGCAATATCTCCCATGTCGTCAACCGTATAATTCTCGTCGCCAGATATCAATGCTTCCTTAGCCTTTTCAATCATAGCAGCACGAGCGTTCTTCTGACCCAATGACGTCGTAGCCACTATAACATCTGCAATCGGAGTTTCCAAATCATTGGCGAGTTCATAGATAGACTTCACGGCAGCTTTCAATGCTTCCGAAGTCTTGCCATTCTTCAAGTCGACTTCTCCAGTCAACTCGTCGATCGTTCCGATACGGTTAGCAATCTTGGAACATATATACTGACGAGCCGACTTTACCAGTTCCTTGATATCCGTAGACGGTTTCGGGTTGTCTGGATTAAACCAAGACGCTATAATTTCTTCCTTGTTATCACCTTCGTCCAAGCCTTCGCCCATCCGAGAAAACTTGTCGTCACGGAACGAATATCCAGTAGTTACAGCGTCACGCTTTCTAGCCCAGTCCGGGCCGGTTTCGCGCTCACCTGGCTTCTTGAATTCCTTAGACAGAACGCTAAGGTTATAACCATTAGCCAATCCGTCAACGACTCGCGTAGTCTTCGGGTAGTTCAAATGGCCAGCGCGTTCATCGTCAAATATCGCGTTATAGACGAGCCGTTGCGGCGTCGTCTGAGCGATTTCGCCATACAGCAAGTTATTCTCCTTCAAACTGTCGTTGATGGAGTTGAACTGGCGGTTGGCGCGTTCGGTATCAGAGAAACGTTCGTCTTCGTCCACCAAGCTGCGCTCAAACGTACTCATCGCCTTACCCATATTGTACGCATACTTAGCAAGTACAGGATTTTCCTTCATCGCAGTAAACATGTTAGTCGAGAACGCAAGACGTTCTTCACTTTCCGCGTCCGACACGACACCGGTATTTTTCATGGAAATCGGACGGAGACGAGCACGTGCGAACGCGTCAATCGGGTTGTCCAAGGTTGTCGGGTTCTTAACCGCATCATAGTCTTCGGTCTTGTCGTAACGCAGACCGTGCGTGTTGGACAAGGCATTAGCGACACTCTGCGCGTCGGTTCCGATTATACGACCGATCTTGTTAATAAGACGAATCAGGGTTCCGAAAGCATCAGAAGACTTTACGCCGTCCGAAGCCAAAGTACCAACCGTCTTCATTGCATAATCGATCGCCTTCAACGATGCTGGGTTTCCGCTCGCATTGGTGATATAGGTACGAACCGTTGAGAGACTGTCGTACGCATCCTTAGCGTCAATACCATTGGTGCTAAACGCCTCATCGCCAAGAACGATTACAAGGTGTGCAACCGTCGCCTCGTCAGTACTCGTGTAAGCGGTTTCGTGACGTGTTTCAGAATTATACAGGTCGCCACTAATTGCGTTCGCGGTACTGATGTATCTACGAGCTTGCATTACTTCGTCAGCCGAAACCGTTCCCTTCTGCATGGCATAAACCATTGCGCCGACACCACGGTTTCCTTCGATATCCTTCATGAGGACGCTCTGTGCGCTGTCCTTCATCTTGTTGACAAAATCCATGCGCTGCTCGATGCGCCACACGGAAGATTGCTGGGTATCGGTCAGATCCGCATCTTGGTCGGTCATATCATTCAACAGTTCAGCTAAATGGTCGCTTTCTTCCGTCAGCTGCTGAATATTTGCAATGCTGGCCAACGCCTTATCAAATGGATTTTGAACAGAATCTAACCGCTTAGCCATCGTAGTCAACGCATCATCAACAGAACCCATCTCGGTACCGCTCACGCCATTGCCGTAAACCGCGTTCATACTAGAACCGTCCAGTTCCGTTTCAAGCGCATTAAGTTCACGTGCATTCTTGTTTTCCGCATCCACAGCCGACACTGGGCGAGCCGGGTCAAGATTTCCGGTTTCTACATTGTCATATTGAACCGTGTCATCGAGTTCAAACGCCTTTTCTTCGTCGGTACTGATACCACCTATGGTACGCAAGGAAATAAGCAACTGCATAGGCGTATACAGTTCGTTGAACTTTCCGAGCGGACGCTCTTCCACCGAGAAGCTCTTGCATACTTGCTGTGCGCTACGCAAGTCAGAAACAGTATAACCAGCGTCCTTAATATACTTCTGGACTACCGAGTTCCAACCGTCAATCAAATATTGACGGTTCGCGATTTCTTGATCTACAATAGGGTCGCCAGTTTTTTCGGTGATGGCAGACGACGTCAAAGTCTTCACCCATCCAACCCAACGCGCAACAGTTTGAGGATTCGTAACAACCCTTGCGACAACAGCAGTGTTTGACGAATTATTCAAGATATTCTTGTCTTCAAACGAGAACTGAATGTCACCGGGATTGTTATCACTAACCCACTTAGCAAACATCGAGAAATAGTCAATGCACTTCTTAACGATTCGGCCAGTTTTCTCGACACTAAGGTTGCCTTGATTGTTCTGGAGGAACTGCGCGTTCTTGATGGCAATGACCAACGGCTTGACACACTGTTCCGAAATAGCTTCAATACGGTCGTCCGCCCCAGCACCCTTGCATTCTCTGGACAAAAAACGCAATACGCTGTAATCAATCGCGCTTTCGCCTTGTACTATCATGGATTCAGCCGTCGGTGCCGCGTTATACACATCGACACGCTTCCGTGCTGTCAAGGCATCATCCTTAATGGCCGTACAGAGTCGGAGATAATTGTTGACAACACCGGTAAAAGCCTTTGCTATACTTGCAGTCTTCGTAAGGATATCACCGCTTTCTGGATTTGATTTAGTATACGCATAGAGTTTCTTGGCGAAGTTTTCGTAATACAGATCGTCAGAATCATTGGACGCAAAACCAACGCGCACCATCTTTTTGCGGTTATCCGCCGAATAGAGCCTAGAAGCTATTCGGTCGGTTGACATAAGTTCAGCCTTCTTCCATTTTAACGGGTCTTCGTTACCAATACGTGTCTTGAGTTCGGTAACCAACGGGCTAACATTTGCCGAGTCTTCAAAATCTTCTCCTTGAAGCGTCGTAAACGGCTGGATTCCGTAAATAAATCCCCACACGTAATTATCGATAGGCAACATGACAAGAGCCGGAGAAACGTATCCCTTACACTTCTCTTGAATATCCTTGATTGGAATCGAATCGATTTCTTCAATGGGCACTTCGTTTCCGCCACTCTTTGCCAATGCCAACTTGGTCTTGCCATTCATGTTCATGACGTGGACAACTTCGCCATCGTTATTAAACAAGGACATCAAGTTCTTACCGGTGCTGGTCAAACCAGCTGTTTTGGCACGGTCGTTAGGACTAAGCTCGCCGAAACTGTAAGACAGTTCGGGAAGGTGCTGGTATTGGCCAACATTCCGGTTGCCGACATGAAGATAAATCTTCAAAATAACTTTTCTGATGTTGTCGCAATATGCCGGATTCTTGTACTCCTTACCGAGGTCACCAAGCAACGACCCATCCAAGTCGTCCGGTCCGGCCAGTACGTATCGCGACATTTCCTCATGGATAGACAGAGCGGTTTCCGTATTGTCGGCAATCATAGTAGCCGTAAGATAGTCAACAGCTTCGGGTGTCAGAGAAGATACGCTAGTATTGGGTGACACATGGTTGATGATAAGTTTCATCGCGGCCATGATATCACGCTGGATGACACGGTTGTCCTTAGACCCGTCAGTAGCAATCGGCTGTGCTTTCAACCCAGCGGAAAAATTCGCCGCAAAGAGCTTGACGAATCCACGGCCAACAAAACTGGTCTTGTCAGTAATCATCGAGTGCTGGTTAGTGTCGTCATCAGCCGAATCAACGTTTTTCAAAACGTAATTATCGCCCATGAGCGCATTACCGTCATTTTCGTCGCCAGTATCGTCAATACGAGCAATTTTCTTGCCGAGATTGCTGCTGCTCTTCGCTACGGTCTTACCCAAGAAATCCGTAAATTCTGGAATACCCTTGTTGGTCATGGCGTCGTCGTATGCAAAGTAATAAGCCATCAACAACCATACGGCTTCGCTTATATTTTCCTCGGTCGCTTGCGTACCAGTAACCGTCAACACATCATTGACGAAATCTTCGGCAGCGTCGATACGATACTGAATATTATCTGCATTTTCAATAAATGTTTCGTTTGCGGTCACGTCATCTTCGACCGACGTGTTTCTACGAGTCGGCACGTTAGATTCGACCGCCGAAATAACCGCCATAGAAAATTGTTTCGCCGCTCTAGACATTGGATTACGGTCACCCATTTTGGAGTTCTCGTAATTCTTCAAAAACACATCCTTAACAATGTTCACCGCAGCACGGTCAACTCCACTAACGTTGTTGAGCTGGGTATAGAGGTATTTAGCCAGCGAAGGTATGACGGTCGAAATCAAGTACAGATACGACCGCTGCTTATCAGCAGCCGACGTTTTAGCTTCACGCAACGCCGAACTGTACTTTTTCAAGTTCAGCTGAGACAATATAGAATTCAAAACCGCTATGGCGGCCGGGTTCTTGCTTACCTGTCCAAACGACTTATAACGAGCATCTCCCAACGAGTAGCTCGAACCAACGACATCATTCACGGTCTGGTAGGCCGCTTTCGCATACTGGTTGATGGTAATCGGATCTAAGCTTTCAACTAGCGGCGTGAACTTCATAATGGATACCACGAAATATTACCCGTAGTTTATAATATTTTTACCGAAAAAATCCCCCTAAACATTATAAACTGCAATAAAAAGCGATTTTGGATAGACGTATGGCCATCAAAGCGATGTCACAAGAAGAACGAGAAATATTCGCGGGTACGCTAGTTAGCGAACTTACGGACAAGGATGCATCCAAAAACTTCGTCGGTACGCTTAACGCGGATATCGATAATTGTGTCAATGCCATAGCGCCACAACTCCCACCCGAGAAGCACAAGAAGATTGTTACCGCTATCCAGAATGTACTTCCGAAAATCGCCAATTACGACAACATCAAGTTTTCGACAGCTCGCTCTATTCCGCAATGTCTCGAATGCGTAGCGATATGGGCTACCCTTGCATACGTATGTTCTTATCCAGCTACTAACCTTGACGTAATTAGCGGGATGTTTGATATTTTCCGCACTCGAATTACTATTCCAGAAAAGGTAGACTTAAAATCGTTTGCGCCACTACTTCTCGCACCGATTCCACGTCCGCTAATCATAGACTCCGACCAAATCAGCAACGAATTAATCAATAAGCTCAAGAAAGCCGGAAAAAACATCAACACTCCATTGAAACTTTCCGACATCACGGCAGAAAGCGAAGAAACAGAAAAATCAGAGACGACAACCGAGTCAACACCGGAACCGCCGAACGAGGTGTCCGTTCAACCAGAGACACCGGTTGAACCAGCGCCAACTCCGGAACCAGCTTCTGAACCAGTTCCAGAACCAGTTCCGGTACAAACGACTGCGGAAACGGAACAACCAACACCCGAGCCCGAACCCGAACCCAAACCCGAACTCACGCCAAATACTAAAACCGACGATACACCGGTTGCACCGCCACAAGCTGTACCGCCAAAAATTGAAGAAAAGCCAGAACCGAAAATTCTGGTAAAAAACGAACCACCGACTAAAAAGCCGACAGTCGAAGAGCCGCCTATCCCGCCGACGACAGTCGAGACCGCGCCAAAACTGTCAGAAGAAAACACCCCGGTGAACGAGCCGGTCTCTAACGGTGATGACTTAGACGAGCCCGAATTGACCGACTTTACCGAATTGGACGCCGATAAACCGACCAAGCCGCAGCCAATACCGCAACAACCAGTTCGGCGAGACCCCATCGGATTCAGACTCCCTGCTGGGTTCGGTAGGAATATCAACAGTTCTGTATGGAATACACCGGTTATCACCGACTTCGGTTATCCGTTTTTGAATTTCAGCAGCGAAGTGATTCGCCACTTGTTCAAGACCAGGGACCATGACGACAAGCGGAGAACGTTCAATCATCTCCGCAAGATGCTGAAGGAAGCCAAGAACCAATACGGTGGCATCTGGAAGGCTATGTACGGTGCTCCGCTGGAACTGCTCAAGAAGTTCGCCAACGATCACGGAACACTCTGTGTTCCCAACTATCTGAAAGTTGACGCCGACGTTCTCGACGAAAATTCCGACGCAGTTACCGTAACACCGATCAAGTATTACAGCGTCGACCCGGCATACGAACCAGAGGTTGAAGTACCTAGGAATTTCTTGGTGAATTTCTATGACGTTCTCGACTACACGAAAGCGTTCAGGACATACGTCAAGTATTCTGACGGCTTCACTCCGCAAGAATTCCTTGAAGAGATCAACGACAACGGCAAAAGTCCGTTCTATATTCTCGTACCGAAACAAGCCCGGTTCAGCCGTACCGACGTCACGACCGGTTCGCTGTTCTCCGCGCTGTTCGGAGGAGCGAAATGCGTCATGCTGAAGACCATTTTCAAGGGTAAGCGTGGATGCTTCCTCATAGACAAGAAAACTGCCACCAAGCTCTACTCCGACATCAATTAGCATCAAGCCTTGCGACAAGCAAGGCTTTTTTAATGCCATGAAACATATAAACTGCGAAAAAAGCAGTGAGTAGCAAATGGCATCATTTAACGACATCATCAACAAAGTCGACCTCGATGAAAGTCACGACGAATTCTACGAAACCGAACCCGTTGTGGAATCGGTAGATGCCGACGGTATGGTCGCCATCATTGAAACGATTGTCGGTACCAATCCGCAGCCGACCCAGAACGACGAAAACGACCGTCTTAAGCAGCTCAGCGACAATCTAGTGGAAACTGACGGATCCACGGACGACGTGGCGTTTAAACAGAATAACGAGCCGAAGCCTTCTACTGACACGATTCCGGAAAAGGCACCTACACTCAACGAACCGTCTCAACAGAATTCACAGCCAACTCAACCAAGCGAACCGGTTCCGTTCAACGATGAACCGAACGGCCTGTTCGATACGAAGTTCCCGAAAATTGCCGAACGTATCAAGCTCCGGTTCAAGAACTCCCCGGAAGACCTTGAAAAGTTGATGAAATTCCTCAACAAGAAAAATGTCGTCGCCAAGATTTCCGAAGTTTTGACAAAAATCGGTAACGAGCCCGTAATGATAGACCACAAGGTGGTAGGCAGTCTCGTAAAATACTACAACAAGAACAACAAGAACCAAATAACTCTTCCTTTACGCGACGAAGACATCAACGACCCGAACAAGCAAGCTGCCATTATCACCAGCATCAAGATTCCTAACGGATTCAACCAGCCGCCATCCGCGCTCGGCGAACATTGCACGTCCACACGGTTCGGATATCCTTTGATCAACTTCGGAAGCGAGACAATCAAGGAAATGCTCAAGCCAGCCAGCGACCTCGGCTACTTGAAAATTCTCACCAAGGAATTCGTCAAGGAAATCAAGGATACGCCGATAGCGGACGCTCTCGGTACGAGAACGATGCTGAACACGTGGAAAATGATCGTCAAGCGCGTACGCGAGTGCGGTCGTTCCAAGTGCATCCCGGCACTGCATAAGCCGCTCAAGATTTCCGGAAACGAAAACATAAACGACTTGTTCAACGGTTCCCATAACGACGACGGTTCCAATACGGTCGCCGTACATCCGATCAACACTCGTTCCAACAAGATTACCGAATCGGTAGACAACGTCGCCGAAGACGCGCTAATGGAAGGTCTGCTAGACCGTATCAAGGGCGGCAAGGCAAGTGACACAAGCAAGAACAACTATATCGACGGCCACGAAATCGACGTACCGATTCCGTACCTCGCACAGTTCTACAAAGTCAACAAGCCGAACTCGCCGGCCGGAATGGAAAAGTACACACGGTACATGTCCGAAGACGACATACAGTTCATTCTCTCCCAGATCAGCGAAGAGGCGGCCAATGCCGCTAAACAGTCGAACACGTCCTACAAGGCGGCACTTCTCTCGGCCTACGTCAAGGAAAACGACGGCATACTGCCGTATTACATCCTCACACAGCGTACCGAACCGAAGGAACGCATCCGCATAACGCCGAAACCGCTGCTGCGCGACCTGTATCTGGTGAAATCGGTAGACGGTCCGAACAAGGCCGTCGGGTATTTCGTATCAAAGGAAGAACGCGAACAACTATTCGAACTGGGTTAACCTATGGATAAATCCCTATTCATGTCACAGCTCTACCAGTGCCGAGTACAGCTCGAAGCCAACACCGCCGATTTCATCAAGCGGGTTAAGGACCATGAAGATTCGCTGAAAAAGAAAAACCGTAGACACGTAGACCGATACAAGAGCGGCAAATCGCTAGAGCACTACTACCAAGGCGTCATGGCGGACAACGAAGGCAACACCGTCGTGAAGTTCAAGATTCCGTCGTCCAAGAACAAGAACGCGAGTAACCCCCGCGATTACAAGTTTTACTACTGCTTCATCGACATCATCCCCAAGAATACCACGCTATTCAATCTAGCGAAAGCCAAGGCCAAGCTGGGTGAACGCATCCAGATATTGAAGGATGCCGACATCAAGTTCTTTTGTACTTGTCCAGACTTCAACTGGTCCGGTATGAAGTACAATGCAAAGCATATCAACCACAGTTTCATTTCAGGACAACACGCCAGCGACGCTCGTGACGACCACGGCGAGGACATCGACCCAATCGTCAGAGACCCAGAACATAAAACGACTATGTGCAAGCACCTCGTGGCGGCTTGCAGCGGACTTCTAACCAACGCTACGTCCATTATGAAGGACGCCCGTAACTTCGTCCCGGAAAAGAAGGAAGAGCCCGAAAAAACGATAGAGATGCCTCTCGGCAAGAAAGAGGAACCGGAACAGAAGGAAGCCGAAGAACAGGCCAAGGAATTCTTCGAGGAAGTTCCTGGATTCAAGACTGAAGAAACCACGGAGGCTCTGAACACGCTGGCCGATACGATGTCCGAAGAAGCCAAGGAAAATCCTGGGCTTGGCGTAATTGGCGACAACCAGAACGTCGACGACACAGCCGAGACTTCATCCGATGAAATTGAAGGCGACCCATCGTTGGGAATTATCGGCGAAACGACAAAGCCAGAAGAAACTCAAGAAGCGAAGCCCAACAACTTGGCGGACTTCGCTTCCGAATCGGAACTAGATATGTATAACCAGCCGGTAGACGATGAACCCGAACCGGACTATGAAGAAGAAGATAACGAAAAACTCAAGAACGCACCGTTACGCTTGCCGGTTTAAATCGGTTCAATTCGCGCTACCTTGGTTTCCTCGGAATTCCATTTCCAGCCAAGGTTAGACCCGATGAACAGTCCCATCAGTACATCCAAGAACCCTCGCTTAAACGGATTCTTTATCGGTTTCAACGTCTGGTTGATGTACATCCGGTCAATCTGGTCACGAGTATAGGCATCCAGTCCGCCTTCCTCGTACAAGGCCGTAAGCAGTATAGACAGCGGCATGCTGAGATCGACACCACAACATTTCAAGAATCCGCGCAACCATTTCGGAAACGGATGCGACTTAATTGACATTCCCCTGGACACTATCACACGGTGTTCGTCTTCGACATAATTGTCCGGACCGCCGTCCGTCATTTCCGTCTGGTAAATCAGCTTGACGTCCACTACCATATCGGTTTCAATGATATAGTTGTCCGTACCCGGTTCGTGTCCGATCTGAGGTTCCTGTTTAAAAACAATATCGCGAATGAAAGTTGCCATATATACTCTGAGCTAGTTCCTTAGACGTAAACTAGCTCATTCTTCATCGAACGCGACGGATTCATCGACCAACTCAGACACATCTACCGTTTTTATGCCACGACGGGTCATTTCGGCGAAGAAACCCTCGTCAGCAAGACACGGCATGGAAGCCTCGACCATGTCGTAGTATTCCACGTCCGTAATGGTCGGGATGCCCACCCTAGCAAGTTCCTCGTCCATGATAGCCTTGAGCCGTTCGCAATATTCCTTCGGCACTATGATCGAGTCATGCACGGTACAATAGGGACATCCGAGCTCGTTGGTTATGCGAGGACATACGATGTCAAAGATGAACGTACTTTCCAATTTCTGAAGCTCGTAAGCCAAAGCGGCATGGCAATTCTGTTTCATCGAATACAAGCAGCGAAGCAACGTGGGAAAGCGGTATTCCCATACACGTTTAACCGCAGCACGAACGGGTTCCCTATCCTCGTCAAAATAGCGCGGCGAGAACAAGAATGAAACAACGCCGTGTTTTGATTCGTCACGAGAAACAACTCGGTCCAAATCAAAATCGTCGCTCAATTCCTTGGCGAAATATTCATAAATCTGGTGGTTGTTAACCAGAGATGTGAACTGCCCAAGTTCTGAATCCATCTCGGCCAGCGTCGTCTCTTTCTGCCCGTCATGCCAGAACGGTCGGAACTGTATGAAGGTGTCGTCATCCATGTCAACAACGCCACGGAACACATCGATGTAACGCTGGAAAATCGGTACGATGAAGGCTATCTGGCTGGACTTGATGTCAACTTCACCGATAGCCTTGCCATCACAACGTAGCGCGGACGACCTGAGTTCCTTCTTCATGCAAGTGACGTTCGTGTGGATTCGTCCATAGCGGTCGTGCTTCACGTACATCGCGTACGGTTCCGATCCGGCCTCGTTGAAGCGCTGAATCTTCAGACGCTCAAGCTTCTCCTTGTACTTCGACATCTTCCCTTCCGCACGGAGCTTGCATATGGTGGCTTCAGCAGCCTTCATGTTAATGGAAAAATGCTCCAAGTTGCGGTAACAGCGGTCAACCGTGGAATCGTTGACTCTGGACTCTTCCTTGCGGATGGACAAGATGCCGAACCACCGGTCAAGAACAGTCTTCGACTTGACAACATAAGTTCGGAACTTGCCGAACACCTTCACGGACTCGTTAGAAAAGCGGCGAGCCGACCTAGTGTTGAGATACTTCGCGAGATAGGTTCCGTACTTGGCCGTGAACCAGTAAGCCTTGCTACGACCACGGCTGTTGCCGTTACCGATTTCGTAATGTCCGGAACGTCCCACGAAACCGGCGTCAATCAAGTAATTCACGACCAGCAAGTACTCGTTTCCCAGTATTTCGCGCAGTATAGGCGAGTATAGGTGGGTACACCAGTGCTCTTTCGGTACACGGTGGTCCAGCGACGTGATTTCGTTCTTCCTGTGGTCGGAAACCAAAGAATTGGTAAGGATTGAAAGGAAGAACGCCATGCTGTCCACGAACGTGCGCGACTTCTTCGTATTGCCGAACTGGCGGTAATAACTCGTTATCAGAACCTTCAAATCCTTAAGAACCGGTTCCGGGAGCAAGATTGTGTATTGACGCGGTCTCATCTTCGGGAAACAAAGCTATAAAATCGAAGTTTGATCGTCAAGTCTTTCCACACATTTTCCTGAGATCCACTGTAATCCGTAGTCGTAACACACCATATCCGTATCCTCGGTCGTGAGTTTATGTACCCCTCGGCCTTTAAACTACACCAGATTTCGGATATGCGCCAAAGTAACCCTACGGAAGTACCAAATATATGTTTCAGATTTTAACAGGAGAAAAGGGGGTGGCTGAAGCCGTAGTTTTTTGGCCTTTTTTAATCAAAAATGAGGGTGGACCGGGTGTCTTAGTTCAAGGTGCTGCACAATGTCTCACTGCTCCACTGAGCACTATGTCGCCCAGGCGATTCGGAGAAAGCCTTCGGAACCACCAAATATATGTTTCAGATTTTATGCCGGTTTTGGCCCCGTTTGAACTAATTTGAGTTTCAAATTGGTAATGACTATATTCAGGTCAATTGAAGCTGGGAACGAAATGTCTTGGTACAAGTATTCGAGGAAGTACAAAACCGAATATACAGTGAAGCTGGTGTCGTTGTTTTCTTGGAAGGAAGCTGGATTTGCGACGCTGTCTACCGCTTTGGCATCTGACATGGATGTAGGCGTCGACGCGAGGGACACGTTTGCCTTGCTGCCTCGTGGCCAGGAACGTCTCGGTTTCTCTGCCAAGGTCGTGTCTGTCAATCGTGACTTTGTTGAGGGGTTGCCGGAGGACATCGCGCAACGTATCTCCGAAGCGGTGAAGAACCGTGCGAGCGACGACTTGGAGGAGTTGCGGAACTGCCTTGGCCGTCTCGAATTCTATAAGGGTCCGGCCGGTACAGACCGTCCGGGATGGAACATCTACCGTCAGAGCGGGAACCGTTTTACTGCTGAATTTGTGTACCGAATGGTGTTTGCTCTCAAGAAGGATGGTGACAAGCTAGGCATAATTGTCGGCACGCCGACATTCTTCCGCGACTGTGTCATCAAGGATGGTGCTGTCGACTTGGATTTGGACGTTACCGCAGACCCAATCAAGAAGTACTATCAGGAGTTGTAGTATGGCTGAAGTTGTCGAAGCCCAGCCAGTGGAGACTCCGTCCACGTCAGTCGTTTTTGACAAGGCCGACGACGTGTTTTCCGTCGTCCACATTTCTGCAAAGGAAGCGACTGACGGAAACAAGGTGAACAATTTCATCTTTGGAAGCATGACCTTCTATGACAAGGCCGTCGCGAATACGTGGGCAGTCCGCGAAGGGTTTAAGACTCCGTTCGTGTATTTTTACAATAAGGCGACTCATTTGTTGCCGATTGGTTTGATTCCTAGGGTGAGTTCGCTGCTGAAGAAGCGTTTTGGGACTCGGATAGGATTGACCAAGGCGATTCGCGATATCTATACGCCGCCAAGAGGTGCGGTCAATCGTGACGATGTTGTAGCGTATTCTGCGACGTTGAACTTGCACAACTTGAAGGAAGGGTTTCCCATCAAGCCGTACGAGCATCAGCTGAAGCTTGTCGAACGTGCGCTGAATGGTCGCCGAATTTCATTGCTGGCGTGTACGAGTTCCGGAAAGTCGTTGTCTATGTGCATCATCGCAAGGTATCTGCTGGAGCGCGAGCACAAGCGGATTCTGGTTGTTGTTCCGTCGACGAACTTGGTGGAACAGCTGTTTAGCGACTTTCATGACGATTATGGTTGGGAAGACGCTAGGAAGTACTGTACGTTGATTTATGGTGATTCTGACGACAAGCTGACGAAGGCACAGAAGGAACGGCTTGAGGCCGCGAATCTGGGCGAGGAAGTCATGCTCAAGCCGATTACCATTTCGACATGGCAGTCGTTGCAGAACAAGCCGAGCAAGTTTTTTGAATCGTTTACAGCCGTTATAGTTGACGAGGCGCATTCGACTCGTGGTGTCAAGTTACGAAATATTTTGATGAAGTGTGTCAACGCAGTTGATTTCAAGATTGGCGTGTCCGGTACGTTGCCGGACGACGGTATTGATGCTGGTTATATTGAAAGTCAGCTTGGGCGTAAAGAGGAAATCGTACGACTGAAGGAACTTATTGAAAAGGGAATTCTGACTCCGGTTACTATTAACACGATATTCATTCCGTATCCGCATGCATTACGACGCACTATCGGATATTCGAGTTTTGACGATGAACGCGCCTTCTGTGCGAGCACGAGTTCTCGGCGAGACGTGATGAAGCTTCTTATAGATTCCGGAAAGATTACGACTGAACAGAATACCGTTATTTTGTTCAAGGCGATTGAAAATCTTGAACTGATGCACGAATTTCTTGAGAAGAATTTTCCGCAGTTTACTTGTCACGTTATCAAGGGTGATGTGGCTGTGGATGATCGAGAAACGATTCGTAAGTCTATCGAGTATTCTACGGGTCACATAATTCTTGCGACATACGGCTGTATGAGGCAAGGCGTTAATATCAAGCTTTTGCATAATTTGGTTATGGCTGACCCTGCGAAGTCTGTTTATATGGTGATGCAGTCTATTGGTCGTATCGTCCGTCCGCACAAGGACAAGAAGATGGCCTATGTGTACGATTTGGTTGACGACGCGTCTTACTTTACCACTCCGCGTCGAGGCGGTCCTCCGCGTCTCAAGTATAACTACATGATGCAGCATTACGAGACGCGCAAGACCTATTACGCCAAGGAGGATATCCCGGTGAACGAGATTCGTCTCGACGGAATCTATGAGGCGACTGTCGACGAGGAAATGATAGCCGAACGAAAGAAGAAAGCTGCCGAGAAGGCTCGGAAGAAGAACGAAAGCAAGGTTAACAAGACTGGCAGTGCTTTCAAGAAGAAATTCTTCCTGTGAGGATGATTATGAATTTTAGGGAACAACCGATACGGAGCTATCCGTACAAGAACAATAGGCTGCTGGTTATCGACTGGGCTTCGCTCTCCTATCATCAGCTTTGGTCTATGAAGACGAAGTCTAGCCGCCAGCGGCTTGGAAGCATCCTTCCGGAAGAGGATGAGATGATTGTTTGGCGAACGAAGATGTTCAACCGTTTGCTGGACTACGTGAAGCTGTTCAACCCGATGGACATAATTCTGTGTCTTGAAGGCAAGAAGGCGTGGCGCAGAAATTTCGTCCGTGACTATTACAACAAGGAAGCCACGATTTATTACGATTCTTCCAGCTATTACGTGCATAGCGACAATTACACGTTCAAGGTGGACAAGGTCGGCGACGACCAGTACAACGTCGTCAAGGTGCCGCTGAAGCAGAAGGCCGTCTACGAGTCGCTGAAGCACCGTCGTCTATGCGACATGCCGGCTGAAAAGCGAGACATGCTCTGGAGTATCAAGACGACGACAGGTACGCCGATTCTCCCTTCGTACAAGGGGAAGCGCGGCGCGTCGTCGTGGGAATTTACGGTTGACAAGAAATACTGGCAGGAGTACAAGGATCAGTACGCTATGCAGCTCGCTCCGTTCTTCAGAGCGAAAGCGGTGCGTTGCGAAGTGGCCGAGGGTGACGACATGATTTACGCGTCGGTGAAGAAGTATTCGCCGTCGTATGATGACATAATTGTCATTACGCGAGATTCCGATATGTCGCAAATTGACATACCGAATGTCAAAATCTTCAACCATACGAGCGGCACTTTCGTACGTTGCACTTACCCGCAGCAATATCTTGCCGCCAAGGTGTTGTCGGGCGATACTTCGGATAACATCCGTGGCATGGCGTTCGTCGACCCGAAGACCGGTGAGTATAAGCCGACGAAGGAAACATTGATTTCTGAAAACGCCGCCGTACAGTTGCTTGAAAATTGTCCGAACATTTTTGAGGTCGCCAAGGCCAATGGCTGGGGTGACCAGTATATCAGGAATCGTACGCTGATTGACCTCTCGTGGATTCCGACGGACATATCCGAGCAAGTCGACGAAGTCATAAAGCAGCCGGCACCGGAAATTAATCAAGATTGGGAGAAGACTGCCGAATGGGGAATTCCGGAATCTAAGACCGATTATTACAAGACATTGCAGCAGTTCGGTTTCTTTTGCGTACTAGCCCGTGATTCTGCCGACCCCGAAAATTTCAAGGGAGACATCCTTGCACAGCGCGAGGCCGAGGCGAACCAGAAACTGATTAGCGGAAACGGTGCTATCAATGTTGACGTGGATACGCTCGGCGAAATTTTTAACGTACCCGATTTTAACATCAACGAACTTTAGGAGATCGAGTTATGGGAAATCTTCTTATCAACTGTCTTGTTCGCGTGTCTACTGACAACCAGCAAGATTTCGTGGAGTGGTTGGAATACCACATTGCAATGGGTTTTGATTGTATCTTCGTGTTTGATACAGGTCATCGTGGTTGGCTTGACGGTGTGTGTGAGAAATATCGTGAGCATGTTACCATGGTACCGCGCAATGACGACTGGAAGTTCAAGAGCCGCATGATTAGTTCCTACGTATCTCGTCGGACGGCTCCTTGCTGGGCGATCTGTTTGGACGACGACGAATTCTTGTGGCTGGATTTCGCACAGTTCCGTAGCCTCAAGCAGTACATGTCGATGGTCCGTTGCGAAGCGATTTCCGTGTACGTGAAATATCTATCTTCCGAGCAGCCGATGATTAGCCGTGTTGGAACGCTTATTGACTGTTTCCAGCACTGCAGACCGAATCCACAAGGAAAGGTGGCTCCGAACGAGAATACGCCGAATACGGCGGTGACCATGTTCCATGTACCCAATAACCAGTTCCGTCCGTTGCGCGACCCGATTCACCCGTCTTCTTCGAGCTGGACTGATACCCGAGGCGTTATCCAGAACGATACCAAGTTCAACACGTATCTCTTGAGCGATATGTTCGAACCGACCGCATATCCGCTCCGTGTTTACAAGTACGCATTGAAGTCGGGAGTCGAGATGGACAAGAAACCGGGAACGAAGCCGGTTGGTTATAGCGTGTATGACCCGTCTATGCAGAAGGCTCGCGAAATCCTTCTCAAGATTCCTATGAACGCGAAGACCGAGGAATTGTTTGCGAAGGACGAACCAGTTCTCCAGCAGTCTACGCCGGATCGTAAGCTTACGCCGGAAGAAATTGCCGAGAACGAGATTCCGGTTCCGCTGGCTCGCTTTGATTCTGCGATTCTGAACGGACGTACCGTGGAAGAAATGGTTAAGTATGTCTGCAGCGCGACATATCAGGATACTCCTGAGCATCGCAAGACTATCGAGCGTATTTATCAGCGCGAACGTCGGATGATTATTGAGTCTTCCCCAGCGTACCGCAAGCTTCACGAGATGTTGAAGGAAGGCGGCCATACGAACGGTAGTCTCATGTCTGCGCTTGGTGTCGGTGGCTATGCCTTGGAGAATATGAAGCGTTGCCTCAAGGTTCTTGACATTGACGGTTATGACGCCGAGGCCAATATTACTATCGAGGACATTGCGCCGGACGTTCCGACTCCGGAGATGGTTGCCGAGGAGACGAAAGCCAAGGAATATGTGTCCAACGAAGACATTCTTGATTTGACGTCCTCATTTGATGAACAAGTCAACGTAGAGAAGCAGACTCCGGAGGAACAGCAAGAAGTCACCGACAAGGAGGAGCTGCGTCGTGAACGTGCTCGCGAATCTCGTCGGAAATACCGCGACAAGAAGAAGGCGGAAAAGGCCGCTGCCCAGAAGGCGGCAGTCGCCGATTCTTCAAAGACCGAGAACTTGCAAGAACTGCGCGACTTGGTGAAGGAATGTACGTCGAACGACGAAAAACCGACTGAAATCGAGGGGGCGGCCTTGTCTGTTGCCGACACCGGAAGCAAGACCGAAGCGGATGGTGAAGACGGCGAGGAGAGCACGAACTTGCTTGATAATGTCGATTTATCGGCCTTTTTAAACAAGTAACCGGTGAAACTTGAATTTAAACCACCAATTATTTAACATTGGTGGTATTCGTTGTAGGAATAAATATGCACAAGCTGATTTTCAAAGAGGTGTCTTTCCGTAACTTCATGAGTTATGGTTCGACGTTGAACAAGTTTACATTTAAGGACGGTCTGACGTGGGTACACGGCGACAACGGTTTCGGCAAATCGACTATTGTCGAGGCGATGACGTTTGCCTTGCTGGGTACGTCTTACCGTGGCGGTACGAAGGCCGATTTGAGAAATTCAAAGAATTTTAACCCGGCTGAACCGGATAAGGCTCCGCCAACCGTGGTGGAACTGGTGTTCGATATTGAAAATCCTCCTAATCCGACCGAAAGTTACAAGGTAACTCGCACAATTTCTGGAGGGAAGTCGAATATCAAGTTCGTTTTGGAAAAGCTTGAAGGCGACACATGGGTTGCACAGAACAAGCGAGCTGGCTTTACGCAGCAAGACTTCGAGGATAACGTCTTGCAGTTCAATGACGTATTGTTCAAGAATGTCATCGCGATGAATACACAAGAGACGCAGCCGTTCTTCATGTTGCCGGCTGCCAAGAAACGTGAACTGCTTGAATCTATCATTTCGCTTTCTCTGGACAAGTGGAAGAAGGCCAACGGAAATCGAGCGTCTGACGCCAAGCTTGCATTTACGGTCGCCGAGTCTGACATCGAGCAGATTACGAACGAAATATCCGAACTTAATGCAATCTACAATAAGATGAAGTCGGAACATGCGTCGAATATCGCCCAACTGAAGAGTGACTATGCGGCATTGTTGGAAGACATTTCCAAGAAGAGTGCCGAATGTGATACCAAGGAGAAATTAGTTAACTCTCTTCGGACGGAAGTTCGTGCATTGAATACACAGTTGCTCAAAGAGCGTGACGTTGACGCAAAGATTGACGCGATCAACGGAAAGATGTCTGCCGTAAAATTGTTGGCTGACGCTAATGAGGTTGCTAACGAGAAGAAGAAAGCTCTGGAAGTACTTTCGAAGGAACTTGATCCAAAGTTCAGTGCGCGTGGAACATATCAAGGCGAACTGTCCATTGCTGCCGACGATTTGTTGAACGAGCAGAAAAAGCTGCAGATGATTGCTGACGAGATAAAGGAGTGCAATATTCAGATACGAATCAAGCAGAAGGAGCTTGATAAGATTGTCGAGGAAGGCAAGTCCTTTGTCGTAGGTAAGCCGTGCCCGACATGTGGCCATCTGGCTACCGAGGAAGAGGTCAATACCCACAAGGACGCTTTAAGAGCGAAGTGGAAGGCAGCAAATAAGGAACTTTCACCGTTAAAGACCGGTCTTACCGACCTTGAACTGGCTAGCCAGACTCAACAACAAAAAATTGATTCGCTCGAAGCTCGGATTAAAGAGCTGAATGACAAGATTGACGAGATTAATCGTATCGACGATGAAGTTTTCAAACCGGCGCAGACCGCGTTCAACATGGCGTTGCAGACAGTCGGAAAGTATGAACGACAGCTTGACGGTGCCGATGCGGATGGCCTGTCAATGGAACTTGACGCTTGTAAGAAGGAAAAGGCAAAGTTTCCAAAGTTACGAGACGAGTATGCGGCCAAGTCCGAGACGCTTAACGATGCAGTGAGCGAGTTTTCTACTCTTGACGAGGCCGTTCGCCAGATGCAGAAAAATGCGGATAAGTTGAAGGCTGATATCGAAACGGCTGAATCTGCCGACGACGATTCTATTGCGGTTATGGAAAAGAAGATTCAGAAGAACAAGGACATGTTGACGGATGCCAAAAAACGTCGTGCCGACAATTCCGACACTATGGCCTTGTGTGAAACTATCAAGCAGATTTGTGCGGACGACGGCATGAAGAAGATGATTTTCGGCATGTTCGTACCGACATTCAACAAGATTGTTGCGCGTAACCTCGCAAAGGCTGGACTTCCGTTTATTGTGACATTTGGCGACGCGATGGACTATACATTCAAGACTTTGCCGGGTCTGTCTCCGAACTATACGATGCTGTCTCAAGGACAGAAGCGTAGACTCGGTTTTGCCGTGTCGATGGCGTTCCGTGATTTCGTGTCCTTGGTCGGAAACTTCAATGTAAACTTCCTGTCGCTTGACGAGGTTCTCGACATTTCTACCGACGATACAGCGATGCACGAGATGCTTGACCTTGCGAAGCTGATGATGGCCGATATCGGGTGCGCTATGATTATTACGCACCGTGGCAAGGTTGTGGCCGACAAGTTTGACTACCATCTGGAGGTATCCTACAACGGAATGTACTCTCGTCTGGGGGACATTTTGCCGATGCATCAGAAGGTTTAGTCGCCAAAATCATATAAACTGCGAATAGTTTAATTCGGTACATTGATGGCTGGCCTGTTTGATTTCGAAAAGTTTTACGCCGACAAGACGGTTAAGACCGAGATTCACCTCGATCTGAGCGGTATTGACTTGAAGAGCACGGCCAGCTCCGAATCCGAAAATGACGACGGCACTGCCGACAATGTCGGTATGAATGAGTATGTCACAAATAATGTGATGTACAAGATCAGCGGCATTGGCGTTAATGGAGGAAGTTCCTTAATTGACGTCGATGCCAGCGTCGTAATCAAGTATCACATGCCGAACGGTCCGTTCAATCAAGAATTGGTCATATCTGAATGTTGTCCGGTAGACGTGTTGGTTAGTGCTAACATGGTTCAAATTCCAGAGACGTCTTCGCCAATGGGCCCGGTAACACTTGTATCTGGCTCGGCTGCTTATGATTCGGACGACAATCAAGATTCCGTTGCCATTATTGACGATTTGGCTGTTTCCTTGGATGGAGTGTTGACGCCGATCGCCGATGTTACCGTTGCGTTCGTTCCGCGAGTCCGTCTGCAGAATACGGCCAACTTGTCAAAGGCTGTTTCCAAGCCGTATAGCGGCGCATTGATGATGGATGCGGTTGATCCAAGTTTTTACGATACTAACCAGAACCCGTGGGAAATGCGTTTTGGCGAGATGTGGGTTAACCGTGCGCTCGGTGGATTGGGATTCTACGGTTCTCGGTATCTCGGTTGGAAGTGGTATGAAAAGCGAGCGACGCAAAGCCAGACGCTTAAGCGCAATATGGTGATCGGGTATGACACCTTCCGCCGCCGTCTTGACGAGATGTCCAAGATTCTCGAGCAGAACAACATGGGTCTCAAAGTTACGTACTATGACGATTCGCTTGCCGAAACCATGCGAGATTCTGAGGGAAATGTCACGGGTGTAGACGACTGGACGTATGACCCGGATTTCGGTCGCGGTGAACGTTGGCGTGACTATTATGGCCGTATGGATGCGTTTGTGGGTAAGTGTGTCGCACGAGGTGACGACAATCCGCTCCCAGACTTGAAGGGTACGGAAACTGTTACGACCGAAGACACTACGAATACGATTCAGAACGCTACCGCTTTGATACCGAACGTTGCCGACGCTTTCAAGAAGTATTTCTATCATGCCGACGAACTTGCCGACGAGTTCAATGATAAGTATTTCGATACATATCGCAGCATTAAGTCAATCAAGGGTGTACGGAAGTTTATGTCCAGCTCGCTGAAACGTAAACTGGATAAGGAGCTTGTACGATTAAAGAAGCCGGTTGATACGACGGTCGCGCCGGAGTTCTTGCTGGATGTCGCTTCATGCGCGAACTTGCTGAACTATTTTTTCGATAAGGGATCTCTGTTCCACCCAGCGGACAATTCCGGAAACCGTGACTATACCAACGGTGTCCGTATGGTGAGCGACTGGGGATGGGAAGTAAAATTCAATTCTGGATATAAGCCGGATGCGAATGGTACGTATACGTATTTCATCGGTACGTACACATCGGCGTCGTTTACTAGCAATCAGACGTTGCTTCCGGGATTATTCTATGAAACGTGCCGTAATAACGCGTTGGGGAATTTGTATTTCGATTGGCGGATTACCTCGTCTGAAATGACGGTGGCCGACATCAAGGCGATGCTTTGCGATTATTTCACCGGTATGTTTAACGGCGATACGGATGAAGGTGAAGAAGGATATGTACGCTGGTACTATGACTCTACCCAGTCAACGGAAGCCGAGCGTTACAGATTGACGGTTACTTATGATAATGGTTCTGGGTTGACGTCTGCCGACTTGTATACGCTGGATTATCAGCCAGGAAATGGTACTCGAATTGTTCCGGTTAGCGACATCGAACAGTCAGCTAAGCAAGGCGATATCGCTATTATCTATTCTGGAACTGCTAGGGCATATATTGACATCGTGATGCGAGAGATTAGCGCGTTGCTTAATTCGTCGGATGTCGTGGGGAGTTCTGGGTACTACTATTTTAACACGCTGACGGACGATTACAAAATTAAGACCGCCCAGTGGGACACTTGTTCGACTGCGAAGGATGTAATCAGTTTCTTGGATTTCAGACCGTCATACGATACGTATGACAATGTCGGCGACATTCCCAACTCGGATATTGACGGCTGCATTTCGTTCGCTACTGATGTGATGGGCGACGCTATTGATGAGATCGACACGATTCTGAACGTTCAAGGTATTTTCTTGGGTGCGGCATATTTACTGATTCAGAAAATGAATCTTCGAGAAGCCAAGGAAAACTACGAAGACTTGATGTCGACGATTAACAAGATTCGGTGGTATCAAGTGTATACTGGCGAGTCGGTCTTTGAAAACCGTTCCTATGTCGGAGATCGGAGTGACGTGGTGTGCCCTTACATATACATGCCGGCCAGGTTCTTGATACCGGTTCTGATGTATAAGAAAGTTCGTGTAAAGTACAAGCGTTTTTTCCGGACTCGTTACAAGATGGTAAAGCGTTCTATCGGCGTACGTTGGGTTGAAGTAACGTTTGTCGATAATGACGTGTACGAATCGTATCCGCAGAATTCCAACGAGCCGCAACAGTTTTATCAGATTAACAAGTATGCGACTGTGCATGACGGTGCGTTGGTGTTCGATGCGGACTTGGAAGGTACGGAAACCGACCAGCTGACTCCGAAGACTATTACTAAGTTCCAGAGCGCGGAATTCGTGTTGCTGAATGCTGACGGCGTTCATGTCACCGTGGCCGTTACGTCGTCATCCCGCGAATTTGCGATAACCGACGGTACGCTTGCGGAAGGTTCGAACGTATTCGTGTATGGAGTGTATCTCCCGCTCGATCCGACCAACAAGTCCGACGACCTGACGCCTATCCGTATCGAGTACAAGATGCCGCATCTTCCGTATGACAGCGAAATTCGTCGTTGGGCGTTTGAAAGTTATGGCGCGTTCGACCAGAGCAAGTACGCCAGCATTTCTCGTGAAGTTCCGGCTGATGACGGCAAGAAGGATGGTTGGCGCATATTCAGACCGAGCTCGAAGCGTATCGGTGATATGAGAGCGCAATTGGGCATTTACGACGCTGCATCTATATTGGTTGGTATATTGCGTAATGCGTATGGCGCACAGCAAGTTGAAATCATTGATACGATGCGCTCCATAGACGACCAAGCATTGATGTGCACCGGTAGTGCTGAGAGTACGTTCTTGTCGTGGCATAATTATGGTCTCGCCGTCAAGATTTTGATTAACGACCCGATAACCGGCATGGCTATCGAGGATGGCAGCGACGACATGAAGAAGCTTATTGATATCGCCGAAGGATTCACTATTGCATGCGCTAACGGATCGTTTGGAAAGCCTCTTAATGTCGTATGGTGTGGCCGTCTCAAGATGGGCGCGAATATATTTGACTGGGAATTCTTGCCGGTCGGTGTTGAGCATAAGGACGCGCCGAAGTTCCGTGACGCCATGTTCAATCAAGAAGACCCGGTGATGTCGCTTGGTTTCGTGGATGTAGATGCCGCCGGGTTTGTATATGATAAGCCGCCTACTGCCAAGGTTCCTTATGTACTTCGTAAGGGAACCGCGTACACGAACGCGAAAGTTATCAACGGACATCGGTATGTCAGTCCGTCAAACATACGCAACTACAAGGTGCCGAACGATTTGGTTCTGCAGAACATCCTTGAGTTCGTTAATCTGGTTAATGCCAAGCAAGGCGCGAATGGTACGGGCAAGACTGACCGTGCGAGTATGACGGAATGGAAGACCTTGAATGACAAGTCGTTTAAGCAGCTCATCATGTATTACGGAATGATAGGCAGTATATCGGCGGCCAAGGCACTCGTAGCCGGTGAATATGTCGAGAAGTATCGCAACATCGTTGACGCCAAATTCTCTGAGAATTATGTCGCGATGGTTCAGGATTATCTCGGGTCTTTGTACGACGACGCCAAGATTTATATTGAGTCGGTTGGCGACGGCGGTGCGTGGTTGTCCGTGAAGGACGGTAAGATTCACATCAAGACGACCGACTTGGTTCCGAACTACAACCCCAACTCCAAGGGTCATTTCTTCAACGAGAAGCAAGCCAATGTCCAGAACATGACACGTGGCATGTGGGTCAAGGGTGTCTTCTACACGGAAGACCAGCTCGTCGAGATGGGTTATCCGATTGAGACAGTGAGCGAAGAAAGTTTTATCGAGGGTTTTGACAACGAGGGTAACGTTGAGCGAGGAGATGCCTTGCTGATACACTCTCTGATGGCCACTCAGATTAAGAACGAGTTTGACAAGATTCGCGACTTGTTTGAGAATTTCGGCGGCAACTTGATGTATGACCATTTCAAGGACGGACCGAACGCTTCCATGGAAAATATGTTGGAAAACGAGTTCGGCCTTATCGCCGGACAAGACCTTCTCGATTTTGATAAGTTGCGTAACATTTACCGTCAGAAGGATATTAACGACAATGCGGCAAAGTCTACGACGGACGGAACTATTCGCGGTGCCGGTGCCAATGAGGAAGACGGCGACGAGTCTGTATATGAAAAGGTCGTGTCCAATGCGCAGCTTGCTGGAATCCGAAAGGCGTCGTTGACGAAGGAGCATGTTCAGGTTAACGCCCGTGCAAACGCTCTGACTACCGAGCAACTATACAAGCTGATTACCCAGGGAAAGATGCGTTCCGCCAACGATTTGCTGTCACGATAGAAAATTAAAACTATATAAACTGCGAGAAAAGTTCCTCGTAGGTTTTCATGTCTGCTGGCGTAATTATCAAGAAATATACTGGCAAGGACGGCGATTTCGGTACGCCGGTGTCGTCCATAGGTCTGAAGCGTGTTGATACTTGCGTACCTTCGGTCTACAGTTCCGAACAGCTGGAGGGGACTGGGATGACCGTCCCGGCAGACGACGCCAGCGAAGCTGCTCTCTATTGCGTATATCGTCCTGATGACCCGAACTGTTACGCCTATTCGATGGAGAGCGTGTTTAAGTTGCATTTGACAAATCCTCCCGATGTGCAGCTCAGCAATATCCGTATATACCCCATTGGCGAAAGGCCAACAGATCCTCTTGCTGCAAAGCTGTACATCGGGAACTCAGTTTCGTATAGTCGTCCGACGAACCAGAAGTCGGGAATCGCTGTGAACGACATCTGGAACTACAGCAAGGAACATCCGTTTTATCTTACAGTGGCCGGCGTGTACGGTCAGTACCCGGACCAGCGGTTGTCCCAGAAGAAATATGTCGTCGAATACAAGGATTGTGGTTATGGAAACGTCATCTACCTTAATGGAGAACGTCAGCCGTTGATTCCGATTCCGTCTTATACCGACCCGGAACGTATAGTGGCCGAGACAGGTGGACCGATTCGTTTGGAGTTCGTAAACAACTCGCTAAATCCGACAGGGTCGATGATTCAGTTCCTACCTTATGCGGACGGTAAGATTAAGTTCAACCGTACACTTGACCCTAAGTACGTACAAGTCGAGGGTAATTCTGTATTTTTGGTTATTTATGACAAGGATCCAATTACTGGCGAAGTAATCGACTTGATGAACAATGAGGGTAAGAATGGCCTCGTCTATAAGATTCCGGGAGATACATACGGCGACCCGAAGTTCAATACGGGTCACATCATCGTACCGGCTCGTTTGATGAATACGGTCGGCAAGAGTTTTGTACCGACGTTCATTCCGCACGGAACTCCGGCTCATGACCTTTTCGTACCGAATGACGGTTGGTTTACCACGGAGATGGACGCGAACGGAGAGCCGGTATACAAGAGCGTTCCGGAAGATGGCCGTCCGTATTACGACCCTACGCAGAAGTATAATGGCAAGCCGATGGAAGTGTACGAGGTGACTACGGAATGTGACGACCTTGGCCAGTTCTCGTACATCGTCGGCGGTGTGCGCCGCCCGATGATTACGCTTGACTTGAACAAGGTGTACCGTTTTGTCAACCATTCTGGCGGCCAGTACCCAATGCGCTTTATTGGAAATCCACATTCCCCTATCGCCAACTATGTCAACGATGTGATTGTCGATGGCGTGGTGGTCTATAATGGCGGAACCAACGAGGAAGTTATCGAGGTCGACCCCGAAAAGGTTCTGAAGGCCGGAAAGTGTATCAACGCTTACCAGTGTGTTTCCAGACCGGGAATGGGCAGTTATGTGTTCAACCAGCAGCTGTTCATGTGCGGCCAGTACAACATGTGCCGCGTGGACGGCGGGATTTACAACCCGCTGCAAGCTGGCGAGACGGACTATGTCTATCTGCAGCTCGAAGTGAGCGGCATGTCGAATCCGGGTTATTGTGTGCCGGATATCGCTATCGCCTATGACGAAAATTAGAAATCTGGACAACAATATAAACTATTCGGAAAATGAGCCTGATTGGCTACAAATAAGGATACTGAACAATGACACAAGCAGAACTTAACAAGAACGCAGTGAAGAGCATCTTCGCTATTGACGACGCGAAGGCTCAGCTAGAGTCTTTTGGTAGCCAGTTGGACCTTGGTCTGCCTCCCGAAGAAGATTACGAGCCGAAGTCGTTCGACGACTTGATGACGGTGAATCCGTCAACTGACCCGAACTACGGTGACTCGTCTGAAAAATTTGCTGACCTCGGCGACGACCTTCAAGACGAACAAACCCAGAAGTTTGTGATTGACGAATTTGCGAAGGAAGCCGCAAAGCGTCCAGGAAATACCATTACCGCAGCCGACATTGCTGATATTTGTGGTGCCGTCCAGTGCGCTCAGCTTGCTAAGGGTGGACAGATTATCAAGGGTGATATGGTTAGCTTCATCCAAGACACTATCGCGAAGGCCAAGGCTGCCCAGCAGTCCCAGAATGTGTCCGATGCACAGCCTAACGGAACCGTTGCCGACGACATTGCTCCTGCCGCTGTTGGCGGTCCGGCTCCGGTTATGGAACCGGTTGAACCGACTGTTGAACCGGCCGAACCTTCTCTCGAACCTAATGTTGACGATGGCCTCGGTGCCGACCCGCTTGCTGGTGGCGACGACTTGAGTGCTCTTGATACCGGTATCGAAGGTGATGCGACTGCCGACATTGGTACGGATATTCCGGCCGAACCGGCACCGGAGGAAGGTGCTGAACCTGAACTTGACGCGGGTAATCTTGACGGCCTCAGCGAACTTGACAATGACCTCGGTGATGTTACCGAAACCGAAGACATCGGTCTTTCCGACGACAAGCCGGCTGATAATGACAAACCAGCTGACGACAAGTCTGACTCTGATTCCAAGGATGACAAGAAGGACGATTCCAAGGATGACAAGAAGGACGATTCCAAGGATGACAAGGACGACAAGAAGGATGACAAGAAGGATGACTCCGACGACGATTTCAATTTCGAAGCCGTAGCCAAGCAAGCTCAGGCATTGACTGAAAGTACCGAGGCTGAAGAAGCAGTGGCCGCTGCTGAACCCGCTGCTGACGCTGCCGCCGAGGGAGCCGTTCCTGAAGGTGAAGCCGTTGCTGACGCGACCGATGCTCCCGCAGCGACCGAGGCCGCCGCTGAACCCGCTGCTGCCGAAGAACCGGTGACTGAATGTGGTGCAGCACCCGCCGAAGACCAGACGGTGACCGAGTGTGGTGCCGCTCCGGCGACCGAAGAAAAACCGGTCATTCAGGAAGGTGCTGACGAGGCCGAAATCGAGGCCAAGGTAGAAGCGATCGCCAAGGAATTCCGTTCCAACCGTATCGCCGAGAGGGTGCAAGCCCAGCTCGAAGCTTATGAGGCCAAGGAAAAGAAGGAAAAGACTATCGCCCAGCTCGAAGCTGTCATTTCCAACTTTGAAAAGTCCGAAGCCGCTCGCAGCAAGTCTGCCAAGGTGGAATCCATCGTCGCCAACTTTGCCAAGGCTTCCAAGGCGGCTGTCGAAAAGGCTCAGCTCGAAGCCGAGGCAGCTAAGGCCAACGAGCTGAAGGGCAAGCTTGACAACATCCTCGAATCGATCAATGTTGCTCCGAAGGCTGAACCTGAAGTCAAGCCCGTAGCCGCTCCTGTCGTGGAATCCGTGCAGCCGAAGCAAGAATCCTTTAGCGAAACCATGACGAAGATTGAAACTGCCCTGTCGACGAAGAAAACCGACGACGAAGTGAAGAGCCAGCTGGAATCTATCGTGTCGGACGCATCTAAGCGTTCTGAAAGCGACAACATCCAGAAGGAACTCGACGCGATCGTTGAATCGGTTCGCAACGCCTAATTCAACTTAGTATCCTCAAAAGCCGCCCCGCGAGGGGCGGTTTTTTGTGTTTTGGACTAATTTCAAGGGAAAGTGGCTAGAAGTATATAAACTGCAAAAGTATGAACTCGATGCCAAATGGACATTTCTCTGGAAGAACCAAGGGAATGATTGAAAAGGCTACCGAGAAGGCCAAGGGTACTTCCGGAAAGTTTTATGAAATCATGACCAAGCATGGTTTTTTCGATATCGCGGATGAGGCGAACAACCTTACCGCGTGGCAACGTGCTGGAGTCCCGGAATATAACCAGCATCGTATATCCGACCTGTGTAATGCGTTGGCCGAGATTTTACAAGATTATTTGAGTAATGACGAGTACGGCGTTCTCTGTCCGGGTGTCGAAGGAATAATCAACAAGCTCGACCAGAGAGGCGCAATGTCAGCTGCCGAGCTTGACGGTATCGGTGCCGCACTTGGCGGTTTGACGAATGGTGCGGCAGAAGCAACGAGACAGTCGTTGTCTAATTTGGTTGCGTCTATCCAAGGTGGATGTAAGTTTGACCCCGACGTCGTTCCGCCGATTTGCATCGGTTTCAATGGACTGCCGATTAGTTTCGCCAATGCGTTCAAGAAAGGTACGTATCCTCCTGATTGGACTTTCTTGTACGATCATGAGACGTTCAAGTCTAACAAGTTTTACGAAGCCGATGATGGCGGAGTGGCTATCGGTGCTGGCATAAAGCTGAATACTGGTGGAAATGCTAGGTTGCTCGTGCTCAAGATGATTTTTTCAGTTCCCGACATCGATAGCGAAGGGAACCCAGTCGGCGATGCCAAGAATGGATTGACGGCGGAACAGTTCAATACTTTGTATGAAGTGTCCGACAAGAGTTATTCCGAGCTTACTGACGAGCAGAAGGATTTCGAGCTGACCGAAGGCCAGCTGCAGCTCGCATATTTCAAGATGGTACAGCTTTTGTTGTGGGGCGCGATCAAGAATGACAACAACTGGGCTTATCTGCACTGGGGTTGCGTAACGCACAACTCGTGCCCTGAAGCGGTGAAGACCGCAGTATGCAGCTATTTAAAAACTAACGGTCTTGCGGTGGACCCGAACATCTGTCCCGAATCTGGATTCATATCGTATTGCGCCAACGTTGGTATGGCCTATCTGATTGGCTCGACTAAGTCGATTACACTGCATTTGCTGCCGGATATGACTTATCTGGACGACAATAACCAAGTAGTGACCGCGACGCCGTCGGCATACGGTACCAATATTATCGCGGCGAACGGTGTCCCGCAGAACAAGAAGCTTGCGTACCAACATTTCGAATTGCTTGCTGATATACTTGCGCACTTGACGTATGATTCTAATCCGAACTCGTATGACCTCCGTGTCCGTCGTATTGACGAGGCCAATAAGATCTACCGTGAATGCGGCGTCGATACGATTGAATTCGGTAAGATTCCGGCAAAACCGGAACACACGATGCCCCATCTGCTCAAGCGTAATTTCGGCTGGCTGATGAAGGGTACTATCAAGGTCTACGAGAACAAGAACATAGCTATTCCGCTTGACCCGAAGAATTTCAAGATTCTGAACTGGGCTGAAAAAGGCGCGAACGAGGTGTCCGACATAACCATGGACACGATTCGTTACATCATGTCGAAGGCGCAAGTTCCGGGAATCGTGATTACGTCGGTATACCGTAGCCCGGAAGCACAGGCTCGCGCAATGCTCAATAACCGCCAGAGCCATAACGGCCAGATAGCGGTCAATTACGGTATGCAAGGCCGCGAGGTGGACCAGCAGTATACCGACGTGTCGAAACGTGTAAACGACGGCGTCTTGCGTCGTCTTGAAAAACAGTCCGACATCGAGGAAGCGCGTTCCAAGATGCAGCGGAAGTGCGAAGAGTTCATGAAGGCCGGTACGCCGGTGTCCAACCACGGTCAGGACCAGACGGTTGTTCAGGCTGTCGATTTGGGCCCGTCCTCGACTAGGAAGGAATTCCACTACAACGAAGAACAGCTCAAGCGCATCAACAACGCTTGCTACGAGGCTCGTCTCGAAGGATATCTGAAAGCGTATTTCGGCCCAGCTGAGTATGGCGGCCCGAAAGTCAAGGACCCGGCGTTTCATATCGAGGTGTGGCAAGACGAGAACAAGCCGCACCCCCCGAAGTCCGGCGGTGCCGCTCCGCAACCGACCGTGGCATGCTTCATCACCAATGACAATCTGAAGAACAAGAACGCTTGGGACATGGTGTTCACACACGACCAGACGCTCAAGGCTAATAGGTAGGTATTCTATGGCAAGACTGTATAAATCAAAGAAGGCCGAATTCGATGACATGGTATACGCTTACCTGATGAAGCGTCTTCGCTGCCCTATCGAAAAGAGCGATTCCTACTTCACCGGTGCCGTCGACGATATGGGTAACCAGATGGACGGTGTCGATACTGGCTCGTGGGCTTACACGAAGCTGGACAAGTTCATTATGCAAATCAAGGGTCTGCTCGGCGAAAAGGGAATCGCCTCGCTGTGCGCTGACTATGACGACCTTGACGCTATGTACTTGATGAACGGCGGTAAGGCCGAAGGGTACTGGGACAAGTTCGAACCGGTTATAGCTCTGGTCGAGGAAACCTCCTATCTCCCTCCGGAACAGCGAGGCCGAGCGGAATACGTCGACGACGAGGCCGACGGCATGACCAAGGAACAGCGGCTCGAACGCGCTCTCACTATTGCGAACTTCGTAATGGCGGCCATAAAGAATAACAGCGAACTGGTATCCGATGATTCGTACAACCGGTACGTGCTCCCCTCTGTGGAAGCGACTTTCAATGTACGTGCCCTAGGCTCTCGCAACGAGATCGTCGAATACTTGAAAAAAGGCGGCCTCGCCGACTACCGCCAGCTGCTGCCTGAAGGGCATCTGCTGGCCGTCCGTCTGGCAAAGTATTTCGTGAAGAATGACCTTTGCGCTAAATCATCTGACGACGGCGACAACTATGCTCGCCTATGGAGGCAATTGGCGTCCTATGGCGGATAACTATAACGGAAAGCCTCTGTTCCATGTAGGTGCCGACGATTTCATCTACATATCGAACTGCCTCTTGCTCGGCAAGAGACTGCTTTCCAAGAACATCCATTTAACCGAACTCAAGGACTACTACGTGAAGGAACGTTCGCCGAAGTTTGTCATCGAGTACAACGGACTAATTTTGTCTTGGGGATAACTTATGTTAGCTAAAAAATTGCCTAAGAACGATACTGTGGCGTCACGCGTACTTTCCCACGTGCGCGAGTACGGTGCAGCCAACGAGAAGGGTCAGCTGTTTGACCGTATATTCAACCGTGGCGACGTCGTGAGACAGATCCGCGCATCGCGCAACATCGTGGGTCAGGGCATCTCCCAGATGATGTACCCGAATGGCAACACGCCGGACGGTTTCAGCAGCTATATGCCGGCTCTCGGCATCGCTACCGACAAGATCGACCCGCAGCGCATACAGAACGCTATCGCCGAAAACCAAGTTGAACTCTATTGGCGCAAGAATGTCGAACGCGCTCTCAAGTACGACACGGTCGCTTGCCGATCCGAAGTCAACGAGTCCCTCATCCAGCTCTGCAACGAGGGTATGTACAAGGACGACCTCGACGAAATATGCTCCTTGAAAATCGACCCCGATGCCGAAATTGGCGACGCAGTCAAGATTAAGATCGGAAAAATCTTCCGACAGCAAGTGTTACGACGTATCTTCCAGCTCCACAGCAAGGGATGGGAGTACATGAAGTACCTCCTCACCCGTGGCCGTATCTTCTTCGAAGTGATATACGACGTCGAGTCCAACAAGATTGTCGGCCTCAACATGCTTCCAGAAGAAAACATGATTGTCGTGGTGCAGGATAACCTTATCATCGGTTTCCGACAGATGCTTACCGGACCGGTTTCCCAGCAGACCAACGGCAAGAACTACATCGACTTCTCTCCGCAACAGATCCTTTACGCTTCCCTCGGTATGGCCGGACCAGGCGGCATCAATGACCCTCGCTCGATTCTTGAACCGGCCATGAAGCCGTACAATCAGTTGAATACCATCGAAGATTCCGTCGTGATGTACCGCGTCCTCTGGGGCTCCGAAAAGCTCGTGCTCAAGTGCGATATCTCCGGTATGACCAAGGCCACTGCCGAAAAGTATATGAAAGACCAGTCCAAGATGTTCTCCAGAAAGCTGGATTATAATCCGATGACTGGCGAGATTACGAACTTTGGTAAGGCAATCGGTCTTACGGAACACTTTGTTATTGGCGTTGGAAACGGTCGTACTGGTTCTGGTATCGAGCGTATGGCTGGCGGCGAGCAGCTTGGAAATATTGATGACCTCAAGTTCTTTAAAAGAAACCTTGTCAATGCCTTGATGGTTCCGCCGGGACGCATTACTGCTCTCGCTGGTGACTCTCAGAACTATTCTCAAGGTAAAATCGGTGAAGTTACTCAGGCCGAAGTGTCCTTTGCTCGCTTGGTTGAACGCTACCAGACACCGTTTGAGGAAATCCTTATCCGACTCTTCATCATGGTGCTTAATACTGACAACTCCATCGATGACAACATCAAGATTCAGGAACTCTTTACCATTCGCTTCAAGAAGTCCAACGGCTTCAAGAACTTCATCGATTCAGAAGAATGGACGACAAAGCTCGCCGTATTCGACTCGATGATGAAGCATGTGTCGTCTAAGGAAAACCCGAACGGCGCACTCTCCAAGCAGTTCGCGCTCCGCTACGGCCTCCGCCTCACCGACGAAGTCTACCTCCTCAACAAGAAATGGTGCAAGGAGGAAGAGGACGAAGCCTCCGGCGAAGGCGAAACTGACGACAAAGGCGGTCCGATGGGAGAACCTATGGGCGGACCCGACCTTTATGGCGGTGCCCCACCTCCTCCGATGCCCGGCATGTAGTCTAAAGGCGGCCATAGAGCCGCCTTTTCCTATGTTCCAGTGATAAACTATACGCAAATACCGGAGTTTTGACAAATAGGCGGTCGCAAGCTCACACCCTTTAGGGTGTGGGTAAGATCCGTCGAAAATGTAAGAAATAAATAAGTTCTAACAGCATATTATATTGATATATTTATTGAGTAATTCTTCT
>Ga0129306_1000548_pt1 | contig 58164 bp, 49 predicted proteins | sample P827metagenome_FD_94438 | JGI IMG/M metagenome (GOLD analysis project Ga0129306, IMG submission 94438) | Capybara group fecal microbial communities from Wisconsin, USA - P827 metagenome | ecosystem: Host-associated > Mammals > Digestive system > Large intestine > Fecal | place: USA: Wisconsin... | reverse complement strand
GCGGCATTCCATGATCCGCTGCTTCCAATCCTCCAGTCTCGCAGCGTGCTTCATCTGATTTGCGTTCACCCTTCCACGACCTTTCCTGATTGTTGCGAAAAGTGGCACCATTTCTCGCCATGTGGCGATACTTGCTGACACTCCCCGCAACATTATCCCAGATTTGGTCGTCGTGCGATAGGGGACGGGTTATTTACCGTTTACTAATCTACGGCCATTCGGATAAATTGACTAAAGCTGATTCCTTTTCGGTCTGCCGCAGCCCTGACTTTTGCCAGCCACTCGGTTTCTACCCGAATGTCCACAATGGTTGTCTTCTTCATCGGAAACACCCCCTCTGCTACAGAATAGTTTTAACTGTCCCGGAGCAGGGGTTTTATGTGTCACTTTTTCAAATGGTTTTCTGATTGACAGGGGAGGGAAGTTCACCTATAATACCATTTACTGGAAGGCGATGCAGCATTGTCCCTGAAAAGTTGCAAAATCAGCCTGCTATTTCCCGTTGACCACCGATGGCAAAAATGCCATCGGAAATCGGCCCAAAATAAGGGCTGAAAACAGGCAAAACGACCTCATCCTTTTGCCATCGGGCGATTTGCTTGTTATAACAAAACAAACACAAATGTACCGAAAAATAAGGATGAGGCCGCTGAAATCATAACAAAAACCTCGTTATCTTGCGATAACGAGGTTTTCATGGAGCTGCTGGGCAGATTCGAACTGCCGACCTCATCCTTACCAACCAGCCCCTGCTAAACGAAGTCTCATTACTCTTGTGTACTTTAGATGAATTAGAGGGAACTGTCAATGTGCAGTTTTCACAAATAAGGGCATAGGATGCACCCGAGGGGAATTGAGTGAACCGGGGTTTGTAGGCAGATTTGTAGGCAGACAGATTTTTGCCTACAATTTTTCTTTCGTGGTCAAGCGAACAAGAGCGGCGGCGATGCCGACATAGAATATCATTTTTTGTGCAAAATTTGAGAGAGCGGGTATGTGACGCGAAGGTGTCGCATACCCGCTCTTTTTTGTTGCGTTCAAGGAGGTGTCAGGCGTGGAAACATTGACCCTGAGTTATTTTTATGACGGTGAAGAAGAACAATTCAGCTTTTATCGAATTCCGAAAGCCCTATTTACTGACGAACGGTTCTACGACTTGTCCATTGAAGGAAAAACGATGTATGGACTGATGCTGAACCGCATGAGCCTGTCTAAGCGTAACAACTGGCGTGATCGCGCCGGCCGCATCTATATTCACTTCACGCTTGAGGAAGCAATCCGTTTGCTGCACCTGAGCAAGAACAAGGTGGTCAAGGTCTACAAGGAGCTAATCGCTTTTGACCTGATTGAGCGTGTGAAGCAAGGACAGGGGCATCCAGCCAGGATCTACGTTAAAAACTTTGTGACAAAAAGAAACGGAGATGGAAAATCCCCGGATTATCCGCAGACAGATACAAGCGAGGGCTACACCGGCTTGAACATGGAATTGTCAGCGGCGCGGCCATTAGATTCAAGACCTCCCTGTGAAGGGACTCCAGACTTCCCAAATCGGGAAGTCAAGACTGGCGCGGTTTGGGAGTCAAGACTTCCCCGGATTGATCGTGCAGACTTCCTGGAAAAGGCCCCTAGTAATACTGAGATCAATCATACTGAGTTCAGTGATACTGATCCATCAATCTATCCTCCGGCATTCGCGCAATACAACTGGCGCGCTTTCTCTGCTCACCCGACGGATGAGATGGATCGGATGGAACAGTACAGAGAGCAGGTCAAAGAAAACATCGATTTTGAGCGCCTTTTGGAAGCTCGCGGCGGCGATTCCGAAAGCATCGAGGGCTATGTTGAACTCATGGTCGAGGTCTGCTGCAGCAAAAAGGGATACATCCGGATCGGTGGGGAGCCGGTTCCAACGGAAGTGGTGAAAGACCGCTTTCTCAAGCTCAGGGCTGAACACATCCTCTATGTGTTGGACAGCCTGAACAACAATACGACCCGTATCGGGAATATCAAGACATATACGCTGACCGCACTCTATAACGCGCCCGTGACCATATCACAGTACTATATGTCGATGGTCAATCACGATATGGCACAGGATTCCAACAGTGGATAAGCAAAAAAGATCGTCAATTTGCAATAGTCAGCTATGAGGAGGTTACGTCAATGAAACAGGCAGAAGGAACTTTCGGAACGACTGAGGATCCGCGTTTTCATAATACATGGAAGTTGCTTAAGAAGTATCGTGATGCACAGTGGAACATAGACATCTCCATGAGTGAAATGCGTTCCGAGTTTGAGCACGAATACGAAAGCAGCATAGAAGATTTTCTCGAAAGCGCATATATGGCTGGCGCGGACCTGAGCGGAACCAAACTGGAAAGGCACATCAGGACAGTTGCGCGCAGCAATGAAATGATAAAAATTGTAAACCGCTCCGTCGATATGCTGAAGAAAAAGCCTAAGCATGGGGAGAAATACTATTGGCTGCTGTTTTATACCTACCTTTCCCCGAATGCTTTCGACAGCGTTGATGAGATCATTCAAGCGATGATCGACAACGGCGTTTTTAAGAAGCTGAGCAGAGCGACCTATTTTAGGATGCGCAAAGAGGCGGTAGCAGAGCTTGATTCTATTCTGTGGGGATACGCTTCACGAAGCAGCTTCGAGGTCTTGAATGATTTTGTTCCTGAAAACGTCGAAGAATAAGACAATATGGAATACCCCGAAAGAAAGCGACCGAACAAGAAGGGCACCGTACAAGCGGTGCCCTTCATCGATATCCGACTCTTCGTGGAAATCTGCCCGCGCTGCGTTCCTGCGCAGAATTGCCGGAATTCGCGGTACTACTTGAGCCGAACATAGCATGTGTTTTTCCCGCTGCCCTCTCTTCTCAGCTCGCCAGATTCTACCAGTTTCCGCAATGCTCCCTCAATGGAACTGACGCTAAGCGCAGGACACAGCTCACGAATATCCTGCTTCGTGAATCGACCAATCTTGTTCTGCGCGGCCATACGCACGGTCTCCAATGCCGGCAGCTTCCGTTCGACGAGGGCAAAACGATCCTCAAAATCCTTATAGGCTGCCAGAATCGTTCCGAGGAGGTACTTGATAAACGGAACCGGATCATCTTTTCCTTCGTGCCAACCATCCTGAGCGGCACCAAGAGCATCATAGTACAGATCCTTGCTTTTTGCGATTTTCGCTTCGAGCGAGACATACTTCCCAACGTAGAATCCATTGCGATAGAGCAGCAGTGTGGTGAGCAAGCGGCTCATTCTGCCGTTCCCATCGTTGAAGGGATGGATGCAGAGAAAGTCATGGATGAAAACAGAAATGGCGATGAGAGGCTCCAACTCCATGTTTCCAATGACGCGGTTATACTCCTCACAGATACGGTCAAGCGCGGGAGGCGTTTCATAGGGTGCGAGCGGAGTGAAAAGAGTCTCCGTGTGACCGTCCGGATACGTGGCACTGATATAGTTTTGAACGTTCTTCGTATGACCGGCGAGTGGGTTGTTCGCATGACTATAGAGGATCTTGTGTAGCTGCAGAATATAATTTCTTGTAATGGGGATCGCGTCGAAGCTCTCGTGGATCGTGGACAAAACATCTCGATATCCAGCGATTTCCTGCTCGCTTCGGTTCCTGGGAGCCGTCTTGTTCTCAACGAGCTGCCGGATACGCGTATCTGTTGTCACGATCCCCTCGATTGCGTTTGAAGCCTCGGTGCTCTGTATTTTGGCGATCTCGACGAGTTTTTCCAACTCTTCCGGACGCTGCTTTAGGTATAGTTCCTGTTTGCCCTCTTCTTTGTAGATTGCGGCAACCAGGCCAAGGATCTCAGAATCCCACTTGAGATTTGCAATTTCAGTGTAGTTAAAGGTTCGCATTCTCTCACCCTCCACAATATTCCCTTAAATACTATCAACAAATAAGGGCATTGTCAAGTGTTTAAGGGATGATAACCTTAATAGTGTTCCAAAACTGTGGGAATACTATGCTTAAGGATAACTATGTCTGAAATAGTAGGCATACTTCCGAAGGCAGTGAATCGGACATCGGTAGAGAATGCTCACTTATTCTGAGATAGCGCTCTGAATTAAATGCGTTCTTTCTTCATTCTCGCTTGCGCAGCATATCCAAACCGTTTTGATTTGGTCCATAGATATTCTGCGTTTCTATACCAGTTTCTCGCGGTTACCAAATCACCTTCCAGATATGCTATATCGCCAAGTATGCTGTAATTCTTTGCGATAAGCGGAATTTCAGTATGGAAACGGGCAATTTGCAAAGACTCTGTAATACATTGATTCGCAAGATAGATGTTCCTTGCTTCTCCAGTTGCCACATATGCTTTTGCTAAATCCGCCAACGTATCAGCTACATAGTGGGGATCTCTTGCTTCACGGAAGAGCGAAAGCGCTTCCTCGCGGTATTTTATACTCGTGAAAAGCGATTTTCGCTTTTGCTGAGAAACGGATGCGAGATAATTATAACCACTTGCTAGTATATAGTTATTGTTTGTGAACTTGCCAATCGCAACCTGTATGCGGAAAAACAACGATGCCAACACATTTAATCTTACACAAAGAAGCAGCGCTCCAACTATAGAGATGAAAGACCCCATCAGCAGTGCTATGCCATATAAGATTGTCTGAATGATACTTACCTTATGGAAGCGCAATACTTGTTTTGCCACAACTTGCGGTACAACTCTTTTTGGAAAGGCAATAAACGATTTCATTACGTTTGGTAAGCGATTTGTCGCCCCGCTTTTCCGATTGTTTAAGGCTATAGCTGCGTTAGCGATATTAGCATAATATGAAGAATTATTAATTTCTGCTTTTCTGGACAACTCATAATTTAAGGTTCTGCTTTTCTCAAACGCCTGCGTATCATTCGCATAGCTTGCTAGTCCAAGGGTGAGATGCATATCCTCATAAGTCATGTTGAATTCTTCCGCGATTGCTTTGGCGTGCGTAATGTTTGCTTCGTGAATGGCGTATATATGATTTCTTTTATTGATATTTGAAGCTATAAAGCATACCACCTCAAACATACAACGCGCATATACTTTTTTCATTTCAGGCGTCGGTGCATAATCATGATTCAGAAAAATGTACAAAGCCGGATGCAAGTGGTATAGGTTCTTCTCAACTCGGACGCATAGGCCGGCACGTTCTAATTTGGACATACAGCGAATCATGAAGTGGGCATCAATTACTGCGCTGTTTGACTTACTATGATCATAGTTTACAATGGATTCCAGCCATTCAACATTAAGATAGCGAGAAAATAAACCTACAACAGAGAGAACAGGTGCCATGTCCGCCTCGACTGAATCACAAAAGTTGCCGTAAGCCTCCAGCAGTTTGCTTGCACCGAAAGGTGGCACAGCTTTACGCTGATTTAAGATTTCTTCGATTTTTCTGTTCGGCTCAGAAAATGCAATCTGAATCAACTGCGGATTGCCGTCATATATCTCCATATCGGCATCTGGAGAACCGCGTACTTCTTTATGCTCCTTATCGCAAGGCGTGATTTCGTCGAGATAAGCGTACAGGTCTTCTCCATTCAACCCGTCCAGACGAAAACGTCTGCACTTCTTTCTACCCTCATCCAGCCATATTTCCGGATCAGTGCTGATTATAATAATTCTGCTTATTCCGTTTTGGAGCCGCTGGACAAGAGACCGGATTTGGCAGCAAACGAGTTGTGCCTTTTCTTCATCATTTCCAATTTTGGCGGCATATTCAAAATTATCCCAAACAAGGATTGATTTATGTGCGTTGAGGTATTGAACCAAGGATTCAAGCGATAAGGATTTGTTTTGATGCTGCAAAAGCGGCAGTTGCTGAGATGCGGAAGCAACGAAATCATCTATGCTATGGATATTGCGGAAGTCGATCCAAATATTCTGAGCTGGCTCCATCTCGTCATCGGACTCTTGCGTTGATCTGAGCCATTCCAAATAGAACCGTATCAAGCAGGTTTTCCCGACTCCGTTCATTCCATGGACAATCGTACATATAGCGCTGCTCTGGGCAAAGAACTTATCCAGTTTGTATACTTCCTGACCGCGTCCAATAAACGCATGATTATCTGAGGTGAGATTCGCCGACGTTATGTCGGTCTTTCCTCTCGCCATATTTATATCCGGCAGGATTCTATCACCGGAGGATGATCTGGTGTAGATTTCTGGTACCAGCCAATCATGAAGCGGTTGCTTGCCAAAAGTGCAGAGCCTGTCGGGATTGTCCATCATATTTCTTCGTCCAGCAAAAATAGCTTTTTTCACTGAGCCAGAGCTAAATAAGGATTGATAAAAAGCGGGAAGAAATTGCTTTGCGCCGCTGTCATATAACACATAACCCATTGCGACAACAGCTTGAACTCCTGCCTTGAGTATGGAAGCCGCAACAGATGCGTAAACATCTGAATTGTTATCACCGACCATTGCTGATCTACAAGCGTTGAGAGCAACGAGGCGGATATTAGAGGATGACAGCAGGTACCCAAATTGTTTTGCGCTGATATAATCAGCTCCTTCTCCCATCTTGCGCTCAAAAAGCAAATAGCCTCCGGCAAAATGTTCATCTTCCATGTTTGTACCATCGGCGATGAAGGAGCCGTGCCCATCAAAATGGATGATGTGATAATAGTTTGGCTTGCTTTCTAATACCTGCTGAAGCTTCTCATAGGTTGGGGGACGGAGCACGTCTATTTTTACGGGAAGCTTTTGCTGTTCAATATATTCAAGAATATCACGGATAAACGCTAAATAGTTAATGTCCTTTGTGCCGAGAGGACGCGAAATGATATATAAGATATGTATGCAACCATCATATTCCAAGAACCTAGAGGGGACATCATCTATACTAATTGGTGTTCGTGTTATAGCGCAATGTCGCGCGGGAAACCGCTCTGCTTCTGAGCATACCGCTTCCCATGGCCAGGACAGTATGGCAGCGGAGTCGCTTAGGATCCGGATCTCCATTTCCTCACTGTCGGCATTGGAATCAATAAATCTTGAAAACAAGAGAGAATAAACCATATTTCCCCATTCTTTCAGTGTTTCGATGACCGCATCTGCAAGCTTTTTGCTTGCACCATCAGGATATTTTAAATAATCTTCAAGATACCAAGTCAGCGATTCAGAAAGCATCCGAACATCATAGCCTTTTACCCTATATGTAGTCGGACTTGGAAGCGCAATTTGTTCCGATGTGAATACTCCGTTGCTAACAGTAAACACGATCCCATCGGTCGCAGCTCTTTCTTGCCGAACAATGTACACCATATTTGATTCCTTTCCTCTGCGCCGACAAGATTAACTCCACATCGACGGAAACGGCATGGATAACAGCTCATGTGTCAATGTATGAATAATATATCAAAAGGCCGTTGGATTTGCAAATCATCCTGCTGGCGTTCTTTGCTATGATGAGAATCGAGCTGCTCGAATTCTCTGACGAAAAGAAAAAGTTGCAAGGATACAGAAAAGAGACTGATATGAGACTAATAGTAGACAAATTAATTCTTGACATGCGAATTCTTATGTGCTATGATAACTATGCTCAAAACTGTAACCAAAACCGAATACAAACTAACGAGGGACGCTCAGGCGTCCCCTTTTTTGCTGTCTGGCAATCGTTTACGGCGCTCAATCGGGCGTCGTTTTTTTGTGTTCGGAAAATGTGACAAAGGAGGTCGATCATTCTGAAAGAACAAAAGAGTCCGCTGCTGAAGCGGCGGAGCGGATGGAATGCCGGCCGCAGTCTGTACGCTGCGTTCATGGCTGCGTCGGTTTCTCCCATCTTCACGGTGTCCGCTTTCGCGGCGGATACGATTTGGACGAAGGCGGCGGCGATCATGAAGGACGTCTACGCACAGATCGTAGCCATCTCGTCCATCGCCGCTGTGGTATGCGCGTCGGTGGCGCTGCTGCTGATGAACTTCTCTCGCAGCGACCGCACGGTGCAGGAGTCCCGGTCGTGGCTCAAGCGGATCATCATCAGCTGGGCTATCCTGAACGGCTTGGGCTTCATCATGGCATACATCACGCCCTTCTTCTCTGGCGGAACCTACACTCCGTAGCAAATGGGCATTTTAGACGGCATTGTTGAATGGATCGCGGAACAGGTCATGCACGGTCTTGATTTGATCAATGTTTCAGTTTTGGGCGCGCTGGGCTGTGACATGAGCGTGTTCCTGCGATACTTTCCGGCAGCGGAGACCATGTACAACATTTTTGTGGCACTGGCAATCGGCACCATACTTCTTTTGTGGGTGTGGAACCTGTTTAAGAACTTCGGCTTGGGTCTCGGCAGCGAGGCAGAGGATCCCATCAAGCTGAGTATCCGGTCCTTCCTCTATATTCTATTGACCTGGTACTCCGCCGACATCGTCCGTCTGGCTTTGAAAATCGGCGGGACACCGTATGACTGGATCCTCACCGCGGCGCTGCCCAGCCTGAACTTCGCGGATTTTGCGTCGGTCATGCTGACGATCATTGGCGTCTGCGCCAGCGGCGCGGTGACTCTGATCGTCCTCATTATCGTGCTCATCCTCGCGTGGAACTATCTCAAGCTGCTGGCCGAGGCCGCCGAGCGGTATATACTGCTGGGCGTCCTTGTCTACACCGCGCCGATGGCCTTCGCCCTCGGCGCCTCGCAGTCCACATCCAGCATTTTCAAGAGCTGGTGCCGGATGTTTGCCGGTCAACTGTTCCTACTTCTGATGAACGCATGGTGTCTGCGGCTGTTCACGACGATGGTGGGCGCGTTTCTCACCAATCCATTGTCACTATGAACGGAGGGATCAACACGAGCAGAAACAAACAGATTATCACCACAATCACAATGGGGCTTCTCTTGGTGGCAACACTCGCAATCCCGGCTCTCGCCCTCACAGAGAGCGAGGTCGAGGCGCAGGTCGCGTCGTCAGGCAAGGAAGCAGTCGCAGGAAACGTCTTTATCTGGCTTATCTGCGCGGTCGCTTTTTTGAAGGTCTCGCAGAAGATCGACAGCTTTCTGGCAAGCCTCGGCGTAGGCGTTGGCCGCACCGGTGGTTCGCTTCTGGCGGAGGTCTTGATCGCCACGCGCGGGATATCCGCCATAAGACGGACGGTCGGAACCGCGGCAGGCGCTGCCTCCGGGCGGCCTTCGGGCAGCTCACAGGCGACCGGCAGCTTCTTCAAAGGTGGGCTGGCTGGCATCGCAAGTCGGAGAACCACCAGCAACGCAGTCAGAACGGCTACGGGAAACACCGCTTTCCACGGTGTCAGTTCTGCAGCCCACGCACAGCAGTCCACGCCGCAGCCCGGACAGCCTGCTTCGCCGGATACGCAGCCGCCATTGGCCGGAGGCGCTTTCCCCGACGCGGAGAACCAAGGGAACCACATCCCCAGCGGGGCAACAGCCTCTGAACGGCGTTCCGAAGCGAGCAATATGTATGCGCCGCATGAGCCAAGTCCGATTGCGACGACCGGCACCGCTGCCGCAACAGTCGGCAGTGATCCTTCGCCTTACGGGCAAGAAGGCAGTACAGTCATCCAACCTTTGGATGCGGCGGAGCCGATCAGCGCAGCGGGGCTGCACTCGGATCATGCCGAAACCGGTGTGGGGAGCCATGACGAGACCAGAAATACCGCAATACCGGGGGTGAATCACGCTGATGTGCAGATTGCCCGTCCCGAGCCCGAAACGCGGTCTGACGCGACAAACCAAACGGGATCGCTGACCCCGCCGGGCGAGCCAACGGCAATCATTGGTGCCAATCCCATACCGTCCGAGCAGAGGAGTGGTCTGCAGCCGGATATTCAACCGGATGCCGCGCCAATTTCCACCTCGACGGATACCTCTCCAGTTTTGGGAGACAGCGACACGATGATCCGGCAGTCGCAGGAATCAGAATCGCATACTTCCGCGCAGAACACGATGAACGCGGGACATAACATTGCCAATCACGCCAATGTGAGCAACACCGCGCAGACATCTGTCCGCAGCTCCGCACTGACGAATGTGAACCGCTCGCGTGAGAGCAGCCGCGCAAATACCGTCCATCGTTCTGCGCAAGCCACCACCAAAAACAGTTTCCGCGGCGGCGAAGGACCGAAGATGTATGGAATCGGGGGCAGAATGTTTATGAAGTCGCTGTCGCGAGGCGGCGGTTTTGCAAACGATGTGATCGGCCGCGTGGCGCGCGGGGATATCCAGACGACCGGGACGATTACCGGCGAGATGGCGACGCACGCGCTCAATTCCTACATGGGCGTGACCGCGCTCGGCGCGGACGCCGGCGCTGTCCCGCATTACTCCAATGTGGAGATCGGAGGCGGGCGCATCAGCGGCGTCGAGACCGCGGCGGGTACGCATCAGGACGTCCAGTTCTGTATGTACGACGCCTCGCAGTACGCAGCGCCGCAGAGTGAGCACACGAAGGTCGTCACGGCGGACGGCGCTACATGGTACAAGCAGTATGCGCAGGACGCCGTTGACCGCAAGCCGTACATGGCGCCGGACGGCGGCGTTGCCTACAACGAGACCATCGTAAAGCGTATGCCCCGCCCGCCGCAGCGCAAGAGCAGGATGTGAGGGGCGCACTATGAAGAACGAAGAACGGGACGTCTACATCATCCCACCAAACTTTATCGAGGGCGGCACCCTTATGGGCGGCATGGTCAAGACCCGCAACGCCATCGAAGCGGGAATCCTCGGCGCGGCAGTCGGCTGGCCGGTGCTGCACCTCAGCTTTTCGCTGACGACGCGCATCATCATCCTGTGCCTGACCGCGCTGCCGCTGGTGCTGATCGCCATGATCGGGATCTCCGGCGAAAGCCTGTCCCAGTTCATTTTGGTGTTTCTGAGCTGGCTGCGTAACCGAAGAAAGCTCCTGAGCGACGGCACGACGGACGGCAAGCGTCCCAAGGCCATGATGCCGAGCTGGGCGAAAGGCACGCGCGCAAAAGCCCCGGACGATACGCCCAAAAGCAGAAACCGCTTTGAGGTGGATATCAAAAATCGGCAGGTCGAGCAGCACAAGACCTTTCTGAAACAGGAAGAGGCCGTCAAGCCGCTCAACGCGCTTGCGGACTATGTTCCCGTGGAGCGTATCACGAATGGCGTCGTCTACACGCGGGATCACCGCTATGTCAAAATCGTCGAGGTGATCCCCGTCAACTTCCTGCTACGAAGCGCGTCGGAGCAGCGCAGCATCATCTACTCCTTCATCAGCTATCTGAAGATCGCGCCGGTCAAGGTACAGTTCAAGGTGCTGACCAAGCGCGCCGACATCGACCGCCATGTGGAAACGGTGCGCAGGGAGCTGGAGCATGAGACCGACCCGCACTGCCGGATGCTGCAGGAGGACTATCTGCGTCTCATCTACCAGCTCGGCTCGCGTGAGGCAATCACGCGGCGGTTCTTCCTGATCTTTGAGTATGAGCCGCTCCCCGGCACACGCAGAGGGAATGAGGAGACAGAAGCCATCGCGTCGCTGCAAACGGCGGTGAACACGGCGGCAAACTATCTGCGGCAATGCGGCAACAGCATTGTCCGGCACGAGGATGAGGATGAAGCCGTTGCCGAAATCCTCTATCATGTCCTCTGCCGCAAGGAGAGCGACACGAAACCCTTCCATGAGAAGGTCAAGGACGTGCTCGGCGCATACATCGCGGCGGGGCGTCCGCTGGAGAATGTACCGACGAACGAGTTTTACGCGCCGTCCTCTCTGGACTTCACCCGCGGGCGCTACATCTGCGTTGACGGAACATACTACGCCTATCTGCTCGTTCCGTCAGACGGGTACAAGGCGCAGGTGACGGCGGGCTGGCTCTCGCTTCTGGTGAACGCGGGCGACGGCATCGACCTCGACGTGTTTCTGGAGCGGCAGCCCAAAGACAGCATGATCCGAAAGCTCGGGCAGCAGCTCCGCATCAACCGCAGCAAGATCCGAGAGACCAGCGACACGAATACGGACTTTGACGACTTGGAGGGCGCGATCCGCAGCGGGTACTTCCTCAAGGACGGCCTCGGCAACAACGAGGACTTCTACTATCTGAATCTCCTTATCACCGTGACTGCCGACAATGTGGACGACCTCGAATGGAAGTGCGCTGAGATGAAAAAGCTCCTGCTCTCGCAGGATATGAACGTGCAAGCCTGCTCCTTTTGCGAGGAACAGGCGTTTTTGTCGGCGCTCCCGCTCGTTTCCTTGGAGCATCGTCTCTTTGAGCGGTCAAAGCGGAACGTGCTGACGCTGGGCGCGGCAAGCTGCTATCCATTCACGTCCTATGAGATGTGCGACGACAACGGCATCCTACTCGGCGTGAACAAGCATAACAACAGCCTCATCATCGTGGATATCTTCGATTCCCGCGTCTACAAGAACGCGAACATCGCCATTCTCGGCACGAGCGGCGCGGGCAAGAGCTTTACGATGCAGCTCATGGCGACGCGGATGCGGCGCAAGGGCATACAGGTGTTCATCGTCGCGCCGCTCAAAGGACACGAGTTCCACCGCGCCTGCTCCAACATCGGCGGCGAGTTCATCCAGATCTCCCCGGCATCCCAAAACTGCATCAATGTTATGGAGATTCGCAAGGTGGACAAGACCGCCGACGAGCTGCTGGACGGGCCGGGCATTGAGAAATCCATGCTCGCCGCAAAGATCCAGCGGCTCCACATCTTTTTCAGCCTGCTCATTCCCGATATGACGCACGAAGAGCGGCAGCTTCTCGATGAGGCGCTGATCCGCACCTACGCGAACTTCAGCATCACCCACGAGAACGAGTCGCTGATAAGCCCGATCGACCCGGACAGATACCGCATCATGCCGGTACTGGGCGACCTCTACGACGTTCTGATAGAATCGCCGGACACCAAGCGCCTCGCCAACATCATCAACCGCCTTGTGCACGGCTCGGCGCGCACCTTCAACCAGCAGACCAATGTGAGCCTGGACAACAAGTACACGGTGCTCGACATTTCCGAGCTGTCCGGCGACCTGCTGACGGTCGGTATGTTCGTGGCGCTCGATTTTGTTTGGGACAAGGCCAAGGAGAACCGCACCGAGGAAAAGGCAATCTTCATCGACGAGTGCTGGCAGCTCATCGGGGCGAACAGCAACCGGCTCGCCGCGGAGTTTGTTTTGGAGATTTTCAAGATTATCCGCGGCTACGGCGGCAGCGCCATCTGCGCGACGCAGGACATCAACGATTTTTTCTCGCTTGAGGACGGCAAATACGGCAAAGGCATCATCAACAACGCCAAGACCAAGATCCTGCTCAATCTGGAGGAAGAAGAAGCGCGGCGTGTCCAATCCATCCTGCATCTCTCCGAGGCAGAGGTCATGGAGATCACGCACTTCGAGCGCGGCAACGGTCTGATCTCCACCAACAACAATAACGTGACGGTCGAGGTCAAGTGCAGCCAGCTTGAAAAAGAGCTCATCACCACCGACCGCCGCGAGCTGCAGGAGCTGCTGAACCGAGCCGCCGTGTTCGGGCAATAAAGCGGAGGCAATACAGCTCGAATACGGACGCAATACGCATCGCACGTCAAAACGCATGGTGTGCGGAAGCACTGCGTATTGCTCTCTTTTCCCTGCAACGACTCATTCAATTACGGAAATAGTACGCAGACAATAAACACGCATTCAGAAAACAATACGCATAGGAGGTCGGCGGTTTTGAAAACACGAGATCAAATCTATGACCGGGACGCGCGGAGCATCCTCCGCGACCTGAGTATGTATCGGAGTCTGTCGAAAGACCAGATCAGGAAGCTGCATCCGGGAAAAGACGGAATCCTGGATAATCTGTTGACCTATCTTGTCTATCACGGACGCATTTGGCAGGATGGGGATATGTACTACGCGAGCATAGAAGACCGGGATCGTCAGGAGCGCAGTATGTTTGCCTCACTTCAGGTCATGCTCGATTTCGCCGAGAACGCAGATTACCATTCTGTCAGCGACTTTCCCACGCAGATCATCTTTTTCGCCAATGATACGGTGTATGAGATCGTCTATGTGGAACCCGGACGCGAGACTCTCATTTCGCATCTTCTGACGGATGCGCAGGAACAGGACGCAAATTACATTGTGATCGTCGAAAACCTTGACCAGATTGACCAAATCAAGGCGAAAAACATCCGGGCCTTCTGCACCGTCTCGAAGGACGGCGAGGTGCAGTATTACCAGAGAGAATAAAGGAGATGATAGCTTGGACAGAATCGTTCTGTCTCAAAGAATTATGAGCATCGCAAAAGAACTGAAAACGGTGCAAAATACGCTCAACGCCATGAATATGACGGATATCCAGCGGTACCCGGAGAATTACGAGACGCTTTCCGTGGATGCTGCGCTGCAATGTGAGCAAATTGCCTGCCGGCTGCGACATTTGGTATATGCCATCGCGCAAAAACCGAAAGCGGAATACCTGGAAAGCGCGGCAAAGGCACAGGGGATCAACATCACGCTCCAAGACGGCATCTTAGAACTGGACTTGCCGGGTCTTGTCCCCAAGAGAAACAAGTGGAAAAGCGCGGAATTCCTGCTGGAACCGCTCACTGCGGCAATCAGCAGGTACGCGCAGGAACAAGTGCTTCCGCAGTACAGGAGCTGCACCGTTTGCTTCACCCATGTTTACGACAGCCGGACCGCGGACTGGGCGATTCGGGACGCGGACAACATGGAGTTAAAGCGGTATTTGGACGTTGTTGCCTCATTCTTCCTCGCGGATGACAACGGGCTTTTGTGTGACTCCTATATCACGTCAGAGTTAGGCAAGAGAAGCCATACGTTGATCACGTTGATGGAGCGGCGCAGGTTCCCGGGCTGGGTAAACGAACGCCTCAGCGGAGCGGAATTCTACCGTGGGTAACGGTGAAATGGGACAAGTCAGAGGTATCCCATTTTTCCGATTTTTGCCGCAATTTTTTGGGATACTGATGGAGACTCTGAAACCCGCATGAAAAGCGGGCTTTGGAGGCGTCCGTCAGCAGGAAAAACAACGTAGGTATAGGACCTAACGTCGTAAAATCGCATGGAGGTGGTCAAAATCAGCAACGTGATTCAGGAGCACGACGACTCGCCGTCCATCAGGCTGCTGACGCTGATCGCAATGGTTGGCGAGTTGCCGGACAGTCAGGCGCATCGAGTGGTGTTTTCGCCAACCTATCTTCGGAAAATCATCACAAAGCTCAAGGGTGATAACCTGATCCGCACCTATTACAAGAACAATCTTCGCGGCTATCGGCTTACGGCTTGCGGAAAGAAAGTGCTGGCGCAAGAAAGGCCGGAAAGAGCTGCTGCTTTGTTTTCGGGCAAGCCCTCCGTCAATCGTCCCAAGTACAGTGTGCCGGATCGGCTACGGCTCCACCGTATGGCAGAGGTAACGCTCACCATGCTCAATGCGGACATTGCGGCCTATCCCTGGGAAAAGCCGGCGCTCTTTGACGGCGAGTACATTTCCGATGGGGTCACCTTTACCGCTCCGCAATACTACACCTCGTTTGAGCTCAAGGAGATCGGCGAGGAAGAAAGCAAGATCCGCGGCTCCCGCGCAACCGGCGTTCTGCTGACGCCCGATACCGACTACATCGTTTACAACACGGGCGGTGCGGAGATGGAGTGGAAATACCAAGCCGAGGTGCGGCTCAAGACGCTGGCCAAGCGCGAACTGGGAAAGGCGCGTATGGCAAGGGGGCTGGTCGCGAATGACCCGGACGCGATTATCTTCGCAAGAGATATGTCGCAGTTGCCGGTGCTGATGGACGCCATGCGGCAAAGAAAACATGACTACTTTGTCTTGGACGGCAACTTCAAGCGCTTTTTCTATCTCATCAACGATCAGTACGGCGAATTGTTGGTGCAGTTCCTGTGTGACCGCCAGCTGAGGAAAAGCCTCGATGATATTCTGGTTGCCGACCTGCGACCGGGAAATCCAAATGGTCCGATAGAGAACGACGGGTACAGCGATGACGGTTCTCCCGTCCTCGTATCCTATCTCTGCGATATGCCGCGGATCAAGCGCTTCGACAATGCGCTGACGATGCGCGAGAAGACCGGCACGCTGCTGTGCTTCGATTTTCAAGAGCCGGCACTGCGCCAAATATGCAGCCAAAATGTGAAGATCCAGACAATCAGCTTTGAGGCTGTGAAGGGAGGGATCACCGATCAATAAGGGAAAACTGATCACCACGCTGATCGCGGCGCCCGTCGTGCTCTCGGCGATGCTCTACGGAGGCGGACTGATCGGACAATTCATCTATAACTACCGGACATGGCAGGATTCAGGAGGGATCCTCGGCGTAACGTCGCCGGAACTTCCTGACCCTGCCTTTTTTTCATGCCTGCGCGCGGTGTTCCGATTCCCGTCTGGCCTCATCGGGCTGGGTGCCGTCACTGCTGCTCTGGCGATCCTGATCCTCATGGTCATGCGGATGGGCTACAGCGACAGCGGCGGCTACGACAAGGCGCGCAATCTGGAGTATTCCAGCAAAGGCACCTACGGCACAGCGGGCTTCATGACAAAGCGTGAGATGCGGGGCGTGGTCGATTCAGTATCCGATATCCGAAAGCACCACGGCGTTATCCTCGGTGAACTGAACGGAAAGGTGCTGTGCCTGCCCGAAAAGACGCGCTTCAACGGAAATCTCGCGGTCTATGGAGCCAGCGGCTCCAAGAAGACGCGCTCCTTCTGCATGAACATGATCATCCAGTGCGCGTGCCGCTCGCCGAAGACCTCGCTTATCATCTGCGACCCGAAATCGGAGCTGTATGAGAAATCCAGCGAGTATCTGCGGGACAAGGGCTACATCGTCCGCAAGTTCGACCTCGTGACGCCGTCGGCATCGGATTCGTGGAACTGTCTTGCCGAGATCGTCGGACAGGATCTGATGGCGCAGTTGTTCTGCGACGTCATCATCAAGAACACCGGAAGCGGGAAGGGAGACCACTTCTGGGACAACGCGGAGATGAATCTGCTCAAGGCACTGGTGCTCTATGTGGAGCGCAGCTACCCGGAGAACGAGCGGAACATCGGCGAAGCCTACAGGCTGCTGTCCATGAGCTCGGAGAAAGAACTGAACGCCATCTTTGACGCCCTCCCCATCGAGCATCCAGCGCGGGCACCGTACAACATCTTCAAACAATCCAGCGAAAGCGTCCGCGGCGGTGTCATCATCGGACTCGGTTCCCGGCTGCAGGTCTTTCAGAACAAGGACATCTGCGAGATCACCAGCCACAACGAGATCGATCTGGAACTGCCGGGCAAGCAGCCATGCGCCTACTTCTGCATCACAAGCGATCAGGACAGCACCTTTGACTTCCTATCGTCGCTGTTCCTGTCATTCGTTTTCATCAAGCTGGTGCGGTATGCGGATCAGAAGTGTCCGGGCGGCGCGCTGCCTATCCCGGTCCATGTGCTGGGCGAGGAGCTCTGCGCCTGCGGTGTGATCCCCGACCTCTCCAGAAAGATCAGCGTGATCCGCTCGCGGAACATCAGCATGAGCTGTGTGTTTCAGAACCTTGCGGGGCTGCAAAACCGATACCCGCTCAATCAGTGGCAGGAGATCCTCGGCAACTGCGACATCACGCTGTTTCTCGGCTGCACCGACGCGCTGACGGCTCAGTTCATCAGCGACCGCACCGGTGAGGCCAGCATCCATGTGACCAGCAAGGCGCGGCAGCTCAATTCATGGCGCGTTTCCAATTACACCCCGCAATACCGCGAGACCAGCGGCGTCGGGCGTCGGAAGCTCTACACCATGGATGAGGTGCTGCGCCTCGATCTGGATAAAGCGCTCGTCATCATACGCGGAAAAAACATATTGGAGGTGAACAAGTTTGACTACAGCAAGCATCCGGAGTCCCGGAAGATGCGTCCGGGCAAGGCCTCCGCCCATGTACCGGCATGGAGGCAGGAGCAGGAGAGACCGCCAAAGCGCGAGCCCCATGCCACTGCGGGCGAGACAGCAGACGAAGAAGCGGTGCCTCGGTACCGTGCGGAGCCGGAACTTTTGCCTGCTGCGAAGGCAGAACGCGAGGGAAACCCTGTGGAAGCGGCTGACGCGGCCACCGCGACGCAGAACGAGAACGCTTCGGTGAGCAACGGGCAGAAACGACGGCGGCGAAGAAAGAAACGTGCCGCCGCAGCCAAAATCGGCAGCCCAGCCGACCGGGCGGACGGCCCCTCGAAGGTCTCGGCACAAGAAGGCGCGGTCGATGAATACTTGAAAAAAGAGTCTGAAGCCTCTGAGAAGGGTGAGCAGCCGCAATCTGATGGAAAGGCGAGCCATGCCGAGGACAGGATCGACCGCCCTGCAAAGAAAAAGCTGATCATTACGAAGAAGGAAGCCATCTTATCTCAGCCAAAAAAGGAGGATTGATCGTTCAATGGCGAGAAAAAAAGCAGACCCCATCCTTGAAGAACCCGGATTTGAGGAAAACGACGAAGTGGAGATGATGGGAGAAGGCGCGTCCGATGATTCCGCAACAGCGGAGTCTGGCGAGGCATGCCCGGTTCCCATCGGTGGAGAGCCGGAAACGGCGGCGGCAGACGCGAATGAGGCCGAGTACGAAAGCCTCCTGAGCGAAGTCAGCGAGCATGGCTTTTCTCATGCGGAAGACCCGCCCCTGACGCTCCCGGAAGGCGATGCGTTGTTGACGGAAAGCGGCTTGGATGCCAATGAAAGCGCCGTTGCCGATGAGGGCGCTCCCGCTGCCGCGGAAAATGACGGCGAGCCGGGGCGGCAGACACCGAGAGCGCGGCGCGCCCCTCGCAAGCAGAACGTCAAGCGGGATGACCGCATCCTGACCATTGACACGCATGACGAGGTGCAGTCAGAGGCGGAACTGGAAGCGACGCGCTGGCACGAGGTGCAGAACGCCTATCGTACCCATAAGCTTCTGACCGGTACGCTCGACAGCGTGGAGCGCACGGAATCCGGGATGACCGTGGCGGTCGTGAGCTACAACGGCTACCGCGTGGCGATCCCGCTGAAGGAAATGCTGCTGTTTAGCGGCAGGCGACCCACGGGACACGAATACGAGCAGCTGATGATCCAGCTTAACCGCAATCTCAACGCGAGGCTCGGCTCCGAGATCGACTTCGTGATCAAGGGCATCGAAAACAAGTCCCGCTCGATCGTCGCGAGCCGCAAGGACGCGATGTATCGCAAGCGGCAGACCTTCTACATGGACGCCGACGAGTCCGGCGAGCCGATGATCTACGAGGGACGTGTGGTACAGGCGCGCGTTGTGGCCGTCGCGGAAAAGCTCATTCGCGTCGAGGTGTTCGGCGTGGAGTGCGCGATCCGCGCGCCCGGGATGTCCTGGATGTGGATCGGCAGCGCCCGCGACCATTACAATGTGGGCGACAGAGTCTTGGTTCGCGTTCAGCACATCAGCAAGCCCAGCGTTGAGGAGCTGCGGATCGACTGTGATATTCGCAGCCTGACCGCGGACAACAGCGCGAGCAATCTGAGCAAGTGTGTGGTTCAGGGCCGGTACGCCGGCAGAGTCACCGATGTTCGGGGCGGCGTGGTGTTCATCCGTCTGAACAACGGCGTCAATGCCGTCGCGCACTCCTGCTATGACGCGAGGACGCCAGGGAAAAAGGACGACGTCAGCTTTGCCGTCACGCGCCTGGATGAAGAACACGGCGTTGCCCACGGCCTGATCACGCGCATCATCCGGCAGAACATCTGAGGCATAGGCGGGGCATGAAATCCTCATGCCCCGCCAAACATCAAAAGAAAAGGGAGAGGACAAATGACACAGATAAAACGTGTTTTGTCGCTGCTGGTCCTGGTACTGCTCCTGACGGTGAACGCCTTCGCGGCGGAGATCCCGGAGAGCTTCACCTGTGAGAACCTGAACGGACAGCAGCGCATCGTAAAAACCTATGTGCTCCCGCCCAACGCCGACCCGGAAGCCCTCAAAGAAGCGCCGTTCAACTATGAGGGCTACCATTATATATGGTCTTACACCACCAAGGAGGAGCACCCATTCACAGAAACCAAGGAAGTGACCGAGACCGCTACGGTGGAGACGGAGAAGGATGACCTTTCCGTCATTCTGGAACAGCTCGCGCCAACTATGGCCTATGATGACGGCGCGTTTACCGGCGAGCTGGCGTTGGATCACACCACGTTGAAAACCGAGGTCGCTGGGTATGATACCCGCCGCACTACGATCAGCGAGACGAAGACCTATCCTGGTCTCGCGTCCAACGATATGTCCTACGTCCCCGGCACGACCGTCAAGAACGGCAGGACGCTCAAGTTGGTCAACGTGGATTGGCAGGTCACCGGCACCGCGCTGGTCGGCGAGGACCTGATGCCGGCGGAGTATCAGGCGATTGCCTATTATTCCGCGTCCAGCAGCTATCAGATGGCCACGGGCTATGTGACCACGGCGGAGTATAAGGGCGAGGTCACGTCTTCGGGCATCCAGAACATCACCTACGAGGTGGTCTATTCCGGCTCGGAGATCCTGCCGGTCGCGCAAGACATAGAGGAAACGAATACCGCCCGCCGCGGTTTATCAACAGGCGGCACGCTTCTGCTGCTGTTCGCCATACTCGCGGCGGCACTGCTCGGCGGGGTGCTGGCGCTTCTGTTCCTGCGCCGCAGCAATGTCTATGTGTATGTCCCGGGGAACCGTCCCCGTGACTATAAGCTCGTTGCGAAGTTCCGTGTCAAAGCGGACGATCCGCGGATCGACATCAGCGAGCTCGACCAGTATCCGGAAAGCACCGTGGCCGTAGAGGTGAAACGGCCGCTGGCGAAAAAACTGATTGGAAAGGAGTTCATCGTACAATGCAGGGAAGGAACGTACACATACCCCGTCCGGCAGGATCGTCCGGGCGACTGGCACGAGTTCAACATCGAAACCATGGAGGAGGTCGAGACGTCATCCGGGCGCTCAGGCTGACAGTGCCGGCGCTCGGCCTCGCGCTGTTGCTCACCGTGAGCGCGCACGCCGAGGACTACCACTTCGACGGCGTCGAGGACGCGGACTACTACAAGTCTTCCTCCTATGAGGAGGTCTACGGCTCCCAGTATAACTACAGCGGACCCAATGTTGAGGACTTCAACATCCCGGAGCTGGAGTATGGCCTGTTCAGTGGCACACAGACCGGCGTGATGGAACGCGCCCGTCTGCCGGGCTTGCAGGAGCAGGTCGGCGGCGCGGATAACGGCGGCTATGGCTTCGTGGAGAGTGTGGCGACCGATGCGCCCTATCTGCAACAGACCGCAAAATGCGAGGAGGGCAACGGCGGCAGCTTCACCATCGTGACGCAGAAAAAAGCGTTTACAGAGCTGACGGAGGACTTCAAGCTCTCCAACGGCGCGATCGGCAAGCTGTCTATCCCGGCCATCGGCGTGAAGAACTACTTTGTCTGGGAAGGCGAGACGTCCGGCAGCATGAGCAAGGGTCTCGGACACTTTACGCATTCCTCCGTCTGGGATGGCAATGTCATGATGTGTGGCCATAACCGCGGCGCAAAATATGTGATCGGGAATATCAAGGACTTGTCGATCGGCGACACCATCACCTACACGACCTCGGCTGGGACACGCACCTATGAGGTGAAAATCGTCGCCGCAATCCGCAACGACGACTGGAGCTATCTCGTCGATACCACGGATAACCGCATCACGCTGGTCACCTGTGTCGCGGGAGATTCCACGCAGCGCTGGTGTGTGCAGGCGGTCATGAAGTAGGCGCGCTGTTGAAAAAGGATTCCCTGTTTTCGTATAACAACGATAGAAACGAAACAAGGAGGACAACACCATGAAAAGAGAAACCATTGCGTTGATTACCGGTATTCTGACCGGCGCGTCTCTGTTTGGTGGCGCAGCGTATGCCGCAGAGGGCATTATGGCCCAGCGCAGCACGCAGAGCATCTACGTCGACGGTGCGCCGGTGCAGATGGAAGCCTACGCCATCAACGGCAACAACTACGTCAAGCTACGCGACGTCGGCAAAACGGTGGGGTTCAACGTCTATTGGGACGGCACAGTTCAGATCGACAGCGACGCGGCCTATACCGGCGAGGCTCCGGCAAGCGCCAAGGCGACAGCGGCAGCGTCCGCTGGCAAGCCCGTTACCCTGCCTACAGATGGCAGTAAGTACATCCCGAAGGTCGGCGACCTGATCCCCTGCGACGATGGGACGCTCTACGAGGTCAAGGATACCCTGCGCTGGGAGAACAACGTCTACTCCCCCGGCGCTCTGCCGGACCTTCCCACACCGGCCTGCGACTGGAGCATCTTCCCGAAAGCGGCTCTCCCGAAGGTTGAGGCGAGGCGGTTCAGCGACGAGTACGGTGATGACCTGTTCGTCCGCAACCTCTACGAGACGCGCCGGATGCAGTATACGATCTACAACGCCCTCGGCAAAGAGCCGAGCGCATGGAAAGACGATGTGCCGATGGCAACCGTCGAGCTGACCACTCCGGCTGAGTACGAAGCCTACACCGCGAAGTTCTGGCCGTGGCGCGAGAGCGAGATTTCCGACCTCGTCCACAGCCGTCCGAACAGCCGGTACTGCGTCGCCGCGTGGGATTACTACCACGATCACATCTATCAATACACACGATACTGTATCCTGTCCCTATAATCCACAGCACAACCGAACAACCATCCACGGAGCCGTGCGAAAGCGCGGCTCCCTTCATTTTTGATTGGAGGAATTGAAATGACAAAACAAATCACAGCCATGCTTTTGACTGTCCTGCTGTCCTTGAGCCTCATTGCCGTACCCGCCAGTGCCGCGTCCACGCTCGAAGAAGCGATGCGCGAGGTGAACGTGTACGCGCGGAATGAGGATCTGGACTGGCTTCGTGTCAACGGCAGCGTCAAGACACAGCACTATACCTATTACCTCTACCGCTCCGAACTGACCGGGCAGACGAAGGAGATCCCTGCGTACTGCACCGATCCCCGACTGTATGGCGTTCCCGCGCTTGTCGAGGAAGGCACGGCCATCCGTTACGGCGCTGAGGGCACCGTCACCGATCCCAAGATCATGGGTATCTGCGCCAACGGTTATCCCCACATTGGTCTTGAGACGCTGGGGGTCAACAGCGTCGAAGAAGCGTACTACGCCACCAAAACGGCGCTCTGGTGCTACCTGCTCAGTACATGGAGCATTGACAGCCTGAGTGTCAATCCAAACGCGGATCAGGCAGCCGCGGCGCGTGTGCTGCAGGCAACGCGGGACATCTACACCCGCGGCATGCGCTGGACGAAGCTGGTTGAGCCGAAGCTGACCGCCAAGCCGGATCGTGACACCGCATACCGTGCGACGGTGAACGGCGAATCTGTCTATCAGCAGATTTTTACGGTTACGAGTGAGACATGGTCCATCGAGCCGGTCCATATCGCCCTTGCCAACGGCGCTCCGAGCGGAACGATGATTCTTGGCATGAACGACAGCCCCGTCTCGGCGCTGAACATCAGCGACGCCACACAGGGGCCGGACGGCTACTCGTGGCAGGTCAAGGTCGTCTATCCCGCCTCTGCCGTTGAGGGCGAAAACGGCACGGTCCAACTCAACCTGAACTCCGTCGTTGTCCAGTATGAGCTGTTCCACGCGAAGTGCTTGGAAACCGACCGATATGGCAATGCGCAGCGGTATGTCCTCGATACAGACCCGCACACTCCCATCTCGGCAAGCGCGGTCAGCACCTATTCCAGCTCTGCGCCTTCGGACAACCCCGACCCCAGCACCGGCGAGACAGCGATCAAGATCATCAAGCTGGAGGAAGGGACGCGCGTCCCGCTTGAAGGCGCGGTGTTCGATGTGGTCGATCCCTCCGGCGCTTCCGTTGGCTCGTTCTCCACGACGGGCTCGGGCAGCGTCGTTGTGCCTGTCAGCGTCGTCGGCGACTTCACAGTCACGGAGCGTATCGCTCCGAAGTATCATCTTCTGCCGGAGGTCAGAACACAGCATGTCACCGTTGTCCACGGTCAGACCGCCGAGGTGACATTCACCAATGCGCCGTTCGGCTCGATTCGTGTCGAGAAGGTCAGCGACACCGGCGAAAAGCTCGCGGGCGTCACGGTGCAAATCAAGCACATCGCCACCGGCGCAACGCGGAGCGCGAGGACCAATTCCGCAGGCGTTGCGGAGTTTACGCTGCTCCCGCTTGGCGGTTATGAAGTTCGCGAAACGGCTGGCATTGAGGGCTGGCAGTTTGACGGAGAGACGGTCAAAACCGTTGCCGTCACCACGGGCGAGACCTCGACCGTGACTTTCACGAACAAGGAACTGCCCGGATTGCGGATCATCAAGTATGACCGCACGACGCATCAGGCCCTTCCGAATGTCACTTTCGAGATCACCCGTGACGGTGTTTCTCTCGGCGAGTTCACTACCGACCAGATGGGCGAGATCGTCTTGACCAATGCCAGACCCGGCACCTATCTGGTCACGGAAAAGGAGACGGCCAATACGCATATCGTTGATACCACTCCCCAGCAGGTCGAACTATCTGCGGGTGACGGCATCCGCGAGTTGGTCTTTTTCAACGAGCTCAAGCCGGGACTCCGGCTTATCAAGGTTGACAGCGCCGACCTGTCCAAGCCCATCCCGAACGCCAAGTTTTCCATCAAAAAGGTGGAGGGCGACGTTGCCGCGCAGGAGTATATCACCGACATCAATGGCGAAATCGACCTTTCGCGCCTTACCCCCGGTTCCTATGTCGTGACCGAATTGGAGTGCGCAGGTTATGTGATCGACGAGGCGCAGCGCATCATTGAGCTGCGAGCGGACGAAAATGCCGAGTATGTTTTCACCAACAGCATCCGCCCGTCCCTGCACCTTATCAAGTACAGCTCGGACGGCAGCGTTCTCCCCGGTGTTTCCTATCGGATTGCCAAGATCGAAGACGGCACGTCCTACCTCGACCGTACCACCGATGCGCACAGCGAGATCCTCATCAGCGACCTCGATCCCGGTGTCTACTCCGTGCGCGAGGTAGCAACGGACGCGCGGCACATCCTTGATCTCCGCGAGTTCCACATCGAGCTGTTCCCCGGAAAGACGAGTACCCTTGTTGTGGAGAATCAGATTCGCCCGAACCTGATTGTCTACAAGCACGACGCCGACACGGGCGAACCCATTGCGGACACTGTTTTTCAGGTCAAGGCAGCGGACGGTCACAGCGTTGACGAGATCAAGACGGACGCCAACGGCAAAGCGTCGCTTGCCAACCTGCTTCCCGGCGTTTATGAGGTGAGCGAGAAGTCCGTGCCCGCCGACTGGCTCATGGACGCGCCCGCGCAGCTCATCACGCTCTACCCCAACCGCGACCACACCGTCTACTTCGAGAACCATAAAAAGCCCACGCTGACGGTCAACAAGATCTCCTCCGTCACGGGCAAGCCCTTGGAGGGCGCGAAATTTGGCGTCACCTACGGCAGCAATGACACCGTGACCGGCGAGATCAACGACCTCGGCACGTTCTACACGGATGAAAACGGGCAATTCACGCTGACCCGCCTCCGCGACGGATGGTACAAGGTGACGGAGCTTGCCTCGGTAGATGGCTTCCAGCCCGCAGAAGCAAGTACGTTCCAGACGCTCTTTGTCGGTGGCGGTGATAACGCCGTCATGACGTTTGAAAACGTTCCGCTCTCCGCAATCACGGTCTACAAGTACGACAATGTGACCGGCGAGGCGGTTCGTGACGCGGTCTTTGAGATTCGCTATCTCACTGATAGCAGCGGCACAGGCGGCACGGCAATCGGACGTTACAAGACCGGCGCCAACGGCAGTTTCACCGTTACCGGCCTTATCCGCGGCACCTACATCGTAGAGGAGCTTGCCAGCGACAGCGGTCACGTCATCGACACCGCGCCGCAGACCTGCTTCCTGAGCGGTGAGGACCAGGACGTGGTGCAACTGTATTTCGGCAACACCCCCAAGGGCTCCGTCCTCATCGTCAAGAAGGACGCGATCACGGCAAAGCCGCTTTCCGGCGTTGAGTTCATCGTCGCCGACAGCAGCGGCGCGGTGCTGGGCAATGCCAACGGGAAGTACACGACGGACGCCTCCGGCTCCATCCTGATCGACGGGCTCAAGCCCGGCATGACCGTTGTTGCCAAGGAATCCCGAACGATCTCCGGCTATGTGCTGGACGATGCGCCCCAAAGCATCCAAATCAAGCCGGGTGCGACCGTGACGCTGGAGTTCCGCAACCAGCCCAAGGGCGGCCTTGTGATCCGCAAGTTTGACAGCGTGACGAAAGCGCCGCTCCCCGGTGCGGAGTTCAAGGTCACGATGGCGAACGGTGAGCTGACCCCGGACAATGAGGGGCTGACCAGCAGCAATGGCCTCTATACCACAGACGAGAACGGACAGATCACGCTTTCCAAGCTGACGCCCGCGACCTATGTGATCTCCGAAACCAAAGCGCCGGAGGGCTATGCGCTGGACAACCAGACGCAGACCGTCGTGGTCAATGCGGGTGATACGCAGACCGTCAGCTTTTACAACGAGCCGCTGGCGACGCTCATGCTGCTCAAGCGCGACGCCGTTTCCAAGCTGCCGTTGGCCAACGCAGAGTTTACGGTCAAAACCGCGGATGGCACGGCAATCGGCACGAATAACGGCCTGTATCGAACCGACGAAACCGGTACGGCGACCGTGACCGGCATCCAGCCGAACACGGCGGTCGTGGTTTCCGAGGACAGCGCCCCTGCAGGCTATGTTGCGAACGCAACCCCTAAGACCATTGTGGTCAAAAGCGGTGTGGCGAACAGCCTGACCTTTGATGACGAGCCGACCACGACGCTCATCATCCACAAGTACGTTGAAGGCACAGCCAACGAGCCGCTGTCCGGCGTCGGCTTCCGCGTGACCGACAGCACCGGCGCGGCGGTCGGGCCGAACAACGGAACCTACTACACCGACCGCGCGGGCGAGATCATGCTGACCGGCCTTGCTCCGGGGATCACCGTCACCGCGCAGGAGTTCAAAACGGTGGATGGGTATGTTTTGGACGGCACGCCGCAATCCGTTCTCATCAAGGACTATCAGAAGATGGAGCTGACCTTCTGGAACGCGAAGCAAGGATCGCTTGTGATCCGCAAGCTGGACGCCGTCACCAAAACGCCTCTCGCTGGCGCTGAGTTCCAGCTGACCTACGCGGACGGCGGGTATGTTGACAACGCCAATGGTATGCTATCCAGCAAGGGGCTTTACACCACTGATAGCCGCGGCGAGATCCGCATCGAGGGTGTCACCGGCACCATCGTGGCGACAGAGATCAAAGCGCCGGACGGTTACATCATCGGAACGGACAAGACACAGACCGTTGTTGTGCGCGCTGATGAGACGCAGACTCTTTCCTTCTACGATGTGGCACTCCAGAGTGTTGTAATCCAGAAGTACATCGACGGTACCACGAAGCCCTTGGCGGGCGTTACCTTCCTTGTGACGGACGGCGCGGGCAATCCCATTGGCAGCTCCAACGGGCAGCATGTCACCGACGAGAGCGGTCGCATTGTTCTGACTGGCCTCACTCCCGGCATGACGCTGCTGGCGCGTGAAATCAAGACCGTCAAGGGCTACGAGCTCAACGGAACCCCGCAGACCATCGTGGTTGGCGACGCGGCAGCGCCCTCGCTGTCCGTGCTTGCGCGTCTCAACACCGCAAACAGCGCGAGAACGCTGAATGCCTCGGCAATCAACACCGGCTCCGGCAATACCCTGACCTTCTATGATGAGCCGCTGTCCACCTTAATCGTTCACAAGTACATCAAGGGTACGAAGAACGAGCCGCTCTCCGGCGTCGCGTTCAAGATCACGGATGGCAACGGCGGCGCGGTTGGCCCCGGTGACGGCGTGTATTACACGAACGCCGAGGGCGAGATCATCATCACGGATCTGGAGCAGGGCGAAGTCATCAACGTCCGTGAGGTGAAAACCGTGGACGGCTACCTCCTCGACGGAACCCCGAAGCAGGTAAAGATCAAGTCCTCTGATGTGCATGAGGTGACCTTCTGGAACGCTCCGGCGCAGACGCTCACGATCCAGAAATATGAAGCAGGAACCACAAGCCCCATCGCGGGCGTCCGCTTTAAGGTGACGAGCAGCGACGGGACGGTCGTCGGCAACAGCAACGGCGAGTTTCAGACCGACCGCAGCGGGCAGATTGTGTTGACCGATCTTGTCCCCGGCACCACCATTACCGCGCGGGAGGTTGAAACCGTCAGCGGCTATGTGCTGAATTCCGCCCCGCAGTCCATTCTTATTAAAGCGGGCGAAGCGCAGACGCTCACCTTCTACAATGAGCGCAAAGGCGGCCTGATTGTGGAAAAGCGCGACAGTGTGACTGACAAGCCGCTGGCCGGTGCTGAGTTCAAAATCACCACCATCGACGGCGCGTATGTGGACGACAACGAAGGTCAGACTTCGACCAAGGGCATCTACCGCACGGATTCCAACGGCCAAATCGTTCTGACAAACCTCCAGCCCAACTCCTATGTGATTCGGGAGATCAAGGCCCCGGCGGGGTATGTCCTCAATGGAGAAGAACAGAGCGTCAAGGTCAGCGCAAACGATACTCAGACGCTGATGTTCCTCAACGACCCGCTTCAAACCGTCGTGATTCAGAAGTTCATCGAGGGCACAAGCAAACCGCTCCCCGGCGTCACGTTCCTCATCACTGACGCGGCAGGTATGCCTCTTGGCAGCGCTTCGGGCGAGTACGTCACCGACGCCAACGGCAGGATCACGATCTCCGGCCTCACGCCGGGTATGACGGTTGTGGCGCGGGAGGTCAAGGCAGCGAAGGGATACGTCCTCAACGCGCAGCCGCAGACGATCATCGTCGGAAAAGCGTCGGGTCAGACTACCGTCTCCGGCAGTACGACCACCGCGACGGTGACAGGCGCGGCTGCGGTGACCGGCGTACAGAACGGCATGACCTTCTACGATGCGCCGCTGGGCCGCCTGACGATCCAGAAATACGTCGAAGGCACCTCCACGCCGCTCCCCGGCGTCCGCTTCCTTGTCACCAAGAGCGACGGCGGCGCGGTCGGCAACACCAATGGTGAGTATGTTACAGACGCCAACGGGCGAATCGAACTGAAAGACCTCGAACCGGGCATCACGGTCACAGCAAAAGAGCTTCGCGCGGCAGACGGTTATGTGCTGGATTCCACGCCGAAATCTATCGAGATCAAGAGCGGCGACGAGCCGACTCAAACGCTGACGTTTTACAACAAGCCCACCGGCACCCTCAAAATCATCAAGAAGGACCGCGCGACCGGCGCGGTGCTCAAGGGCGCGGAGTTTGAGCTTGCCTATGCCAACGGCGAGTTTGTCGGCAATCTTGGCGGAGCGGTCACGTCCAATGGTCGCTATACGACCGATGAGCGCGGCGAAATCGTTATCACGGGCTTGCAGCCCTCGACCGTCGTGATCCGTGAGCTGCGCGCCCCGGAGGGCTATCTCCTCGATAACAGCCCTGTCACGGTGGAGGTTGCTACCGCTGATACGCAGACCATCGAAATCTTCAACGACGCCAAGCAGACGTTGACCATCCAGAAGTATGTCACCGGCACGACCCGCCCCATCCAGGGTGTCAAGTTCCTGGTGACTGACAGCAGCGGCGCGGTTGTCGGCCCGAATAACGGCGAGTTTTTCACGGACCGCAACGGGCGCATCGTGCTGACTGACCTGACGCCGGGCACGACCATTACGGCAAAGGAACTGGAAACCGCCGAGGGATTTGTGCTCGACACCACGCCGCAAAGCATTCTGATCAAAGTCGGCATGGCGCAAACCCTGACCTTCTACAACAGCCCGGAGGGCGGTTTGGAGCTCGTCAAGGTCAACGCCAGCGACAAGACCAAGCGCCTTAGCAACGTGACCTTCGAGATTCGCCGCATGGACGGTGGGCATGTTGATACGATCACGACCAACGAGAGGGGCCGCGCCCACCTCGATCTGGACGCCGGCGACTACTACGCGGTAGAGATCGAGGCGGCAAAGGGCTTCAAGCTCGACGCCACGCCGCACTATTTCACCATCAAGGATGGCGAAACCACTACGCTGACCGTAGCCAACACGCCGTTCTCCGGCATCGAGATCCACAAGATCGACTCTGTGACGGGAGAAGGCATCTACGGCGCAAAGTTCCTGCTCTATGACGCCGAAAAGCACCCGGTCGGCGAGTACGTAAGCGATCAGAACGGCTACATCTACATCGACAACCTGACCCGCGACGGGAAATACTTTATCCGTGAGCTGGAGTGCGAGGGCTACAATGTGGATACGCAGCTCAAAACCGTGACGGTCAAGTCCGGTCAGGTCATTCAGGTCGAGTGGAAGAACACGCCTATCACCGGGCAGCTCCAAGTCTACAAGTACGCGGCGGAATACAATCCCGTGACCTTCACGGCGGCGGGCGCTCCGCTGGCCGGAGCGGTCTTTGAGATCGTCGAGGTCCGCAGCGGCAAGGTCGTGGACTACATCACCACCGACGCGCGCGGTGTGGCGGCCAGCAAGCCCCTGCCGCTCAAACGCTATCAGGTGAAGGAGGTCAAGGCACCCGCTTACTGGCAGGTGGACGCCACAGCGCACGATGTGACGCTGGAATATCCCGGTCAGATCATCAAGCTCTCAGCATACGACAAGCCCGCGCAGCTTGGCGTCAGCATCACCAAGCGCGGCAATGCCAGCGTCATGGCCGGTCAGCAGATGAAGTACACGATTACGGTGGCGAACACGTCCAATGTGCCGCTGGAGAACTTCTACTGGCACGACCGCATCCCGACCGATGTGGCGACGGCCATGAACCTCTCGACCGGAACCTACAGCGCGAGACTCACCTATCGCATCCTCTACAAGACCTCCGGCAACAGCTCCTATCAGGTGCTTGCGTCGAATCTTGTGACGACCAACAACTACTCCTTCTCGCTCAACGCCATCCCGACCCAGGCAGGCGAGAAGGTGACTGACGTGTATTTCGACTTCGGCAAGGTGCCCGTCGGGTTCCAGAGCACCGCGTCCCCGACGCTCACCGTCAGCGTGAACGGCAACGCCGCGAACAGCTATTCGATGGTCAATCGCGTGGAGGCTGGCGGCAAATACGGTGAAACGTGGGAAACCGCCACGGCAAGCTGGACGACAGGCATCGTCAACCTCAACAAGCCGCCAAAGCTGCCCAAGACCGGGTACTAAGGCGCTTCAAAAACAGTACAGCAAAATATGGGGACGGTTCGCTTGAACCGTCCCCATAAGCGTTTCTTATTGGATTTTTCGTATCATCTGAACCATGGGGATCCCGGCGTCCGGCACCCGGGCAATTTCCCGGAACTGGTTGTCGGAATAGAACTGCACCAGCTTCTCATCATCGTGACACTCGATCATGATGTAGCGTCCGCCGACGGCCTCGACCGCCGCCGCGATAATATCGCAGGCTGTCTGGATCAGTGCGGCGCCGGATATTGCGCTGCTCAGTACGCATGAGTTTCTGGACAACTGGCCGATCAAATAGCACGGAAAGTCGCCAATCGGCTCGTTATGTATCTTCGCGCTCAGACCGTCAAGCTCTTTCCTAACGCGGTTGGAGGTTTCTTCGGGAACACTCAGTACCTTGAGCGCAAGAGAAAGATAGCCGTAGATGGTCAAACGATCCAAACTGAAATCCGGATCGGCGTACTGATCTTCATCACAAATCAGATATGTCCGGGATTTGGAGAGCCGCTCGAACTCTACGGCTCGCTTGTGCAGAAAATGCTCAATATCAGGGTCTTTCTCGCAACGAAACTCCTGCAAAATCTGATTCAACAGCGAGGGATCATCTTTGGTCAGTTCGATCAGCGTTCTGAGCGCAACCGGCACCGCTTTAATAGCTTCTCACTCCTGTCTCTCTCTTGTGCGGAATACGGATGCGTGGAAAGGGGCTTTTCCGGCTGGGATGCAAGCACATGCGCCAGCTGTTGAGCCGATTTCTTCCCGTTGATCTCGATTTTTCTTTCAAATGTGCTTGTGGCCATGACGCCCACCTCCTTGCTGTTATGATTCCTTTACATTTCTATTTTATTCGAACGTGGCAACTTTGTCAATCGGTTTTCACATGGAAACCCTGCTCTGCGCAAGCATAGCACGCGTCTTGACCCGAAGCTGCGTATAGTCACGGTAGTTTTCCTTGTGAAAACTGGTGCATTGGCCGGGATCGGCAAACTCCAGCGCACTCTCGATACGCATGAGGTCGATGGCGCAGACAGCGCCGGACTCCAAATGCCGGTGAACGGTCAGGTAAGCGTTCTGAAGCGGCGGGTCGGACATCCTTGGATAAAGCGAGCTGATGATTCCGTCGATTACGGCGATCTCATCGGCAGTGTATTGCAGGGATTCGCTCATGTTGTGTGTCCCTCCAGTCCGTATAACAAGTTCTAGCGTCAGTATAGCAAAACAACCCTGTGGAGACAAGGAGGCAAAATTGACAAAAAATGAGAGGCAACCTCGTGGAATGGATGAGGCAATGTCGGTGGCCCGCGGCGCGTATCAGGCGACGCGAATCGCCAAGGCTGCGTCAACAGGCGCTGCCGTGGGCGGTATCTGGGGCGCGGCAGCAGGTGCCGCGTGGGAGAGCCGCAAGCACATCGGCAGGCTGGTCGCAGCGTCGGCTACGCTGCTGATGCTGCCAGTGCTGTTCCTCATCCTGCTGCCGTCACTCATATTCGGCGGATTGACGAATGTCGAGGGCGCGGGTACCTCGCTGCCGTCACTGAATGATGCGGCGGCAATCGACGGGAACCTGGTTGGCGCAAAAAGCGTGATCGACGCCATCCTTGCGGAGGGCATCGAAGACGCAAAGGAGCGGATCTCGTCCCATTTTTCGACCACCGAAGGCGATGCTTATGAAATCGCCAACCCCTATGAGGACGGGATGGACTGCAACGTTGATCTCTATATCGCGGCATACTGCGCGGCAAAGAACGAGATGTGGCGCGATATCGCGCTGTCAGACATGGAAAACGTCCTCCGCGCGGCGAAAGACCAGCTCTTTTCCTACACGTTCACGACTGATTACCGTGAAGTGGAGGATGACGATCCGGAAACCAAGGATGTTGCGGAGACCAAAACGGAGTTGTGGTACCTCTACACGATCACCTACAACGGTGACGCCTATCTTGCGGATCATGTCTTTCACCTGACCGATCCGCAGAAGGCGCTCGCGGAGGACTACGCCAGAAACCTGAGCGTGTTCCTCGGCGACGGCGCGTATCAGGGGCCTACATCCCTGCGCCCGGTGGCCGCGATTGCGAGCCTGGGGAACGTCACCTACACCGACGGCGCGACAAACGTAGTCTACTTCAACCAGTATGACGAACGCTACGCCAACAAACCCTACGGGACGGACAATGTGGGGCACTACGGCTGCGGCCCGACGTCCATGGCTATCGTGGTGTCGTCGCTTTCGGGGGAACGGGTCGATCCGGCGCAGATGGCGGAGTGGGCGTACCAGCATGGTTGCTGGTGCAAGGGGCAGGGGTCCTATCGCTCCCTGATCCCCGGCGCGGCGGAAGACTGGGGCCTGACTGTTTCAAGCTGCGGCAAAGGCGACCCCCAACGCATCGTGGACGCGCTGAGCGAGGGCAAACTGGTGGTCGCCATTATGAGCAAGGGTCACTTTACGCAGGGAGGGCATTTCATCGTCCTGCGCGGGGTGAATGACGGAAAGATCCTCGTTGCGGACCCGGCCAGCCGCTCCCGGAGTGAAAAAACGTGGGATTTGTCGCTGATCGTCAACGAGGCAAGCGGGGCTGCCGCCTCGACGGGCCCCTTTTGGATCATCGGTACATAATCGGGTGAGAAAGCGTCAGTTTCGGCGCTTCTTCTTTTTTGTTTACAAAAAGTTCACAAAATATTTTTCACAAAACGCGCTTCTACGGTGCGTAACGGAATGAACGATCAAGGAGGGTAAACATGAGATCGGACACCAAACAACTGTATCAATTTATGACTTCCTGCGGAGGAAACTGGCGCAATACGCTGTATGTTTACGGCCTGCGCCGCTCCGGCGAGGGGATCCTGGTCACCTTTGACCGGGATGCGAAGCCGACGGCGGTGCGGGTGGAAAGACTATGCGAACTTTCCGGGGAATCCATCGACGTCAAGGAGTGCCGCGCCATGCTCAGTATTGAGGAGTTCCGCGACATCTACAAGCGGTATCTGCTTTGGCACACTTCCTCGGATGACGATGTGTTTGCCATCCTCTGCGGAGACAAAGGAGGAACACCATGAAACGACAGACGATCAAATGCCCCTACTGCGGAGCGCAGGCGCAGCTGAGACCCGCGTCCGCGTTGGGGAAAACAAGCCCTGTTTACAAGGAGAAGCGCTTTTACGTCTGCGCCAGGTACCCATTTTGCGACGCATACGTTGAGGCGCACGCGGCAAGTGGGCGGCCGATGGGCAGTCTTGCGAACCAGTCACTGCGGAGGAAGCGCCGGGACGCGCACATTGCGCTGGAGCGGCTGCGGCAGCAGGGCGGCATGACGAAGTCTGAAACCTATCGCTGGCTGCAAGTGCAGATGGGGATACCGGCTGAGGACGCGCACATCGGGAAATTCTCGGAGTATCGCTGCGATGAGGTGGTGCGGCTGTGCGCCCGATTTGACCATCCCGCAAAAACGGCGTAGGGAAGGAGATGAACTGACATGAAGAAATTTGACAATACAGCGGAGCACAACGCCCTGGTTGAACGCTCGCTGCCGTTAGTACACTGGACAATCTGCCGGTATTTCAGCTGCAACGAGAGCATGGTCGGCCTGGGATACGACGACTTGTTCCAGGAGGGCTGCCTTGCCCTGTGTCACGCCGCGTCCTCTTATGACAGCACGCGAGGGAAGTTCAGTACCTTCGCGGTCAAGGTCATCCGCAACCACCTGATCGACTACTGTCGTGAACTGCATTCGGATGCGAGGGACGATTCAACAATCTCACTTGAGCAGATGACCTTGGACGGCAGGGAGGATGAACTGCAATGCGATGCACTTCCCCTGGAAGAGAATGTGATGAACCGCATAGATACGCTTTCCATGCTGGAAAGCAGGAAACGCCAATATCAGGGCGTTGCGCGGCTTGGCGTCGAGGCGCTGATGCTCAAGACAATGGGCGGCTTTGGCGTGACGGAGATCGCAAGGGCGTATGGCGTCAAGCCGAACCAGGTCGGCTCCTGGATGTCGAGAGCGGTTCAGAAAATGCGGAAGGATATGACGGAAGAGGAAAAAGACAGTCTGGGTGTTGAAAAAGCATCCTGAGGATCCGTATAACTGGGATAGATGACAGAAACGGGAGGAATACCAAATGCAGGAGATTCTATACACCGCGGTTGGCAATCTGCTGATCCGAAAGGCCGAACAGAACGGCAAATATCCGGTGATCCTGATCAATGGCAGGGAGAACCTTGTTGACCCGCAGGAGTTCGCCGTGTGGTCCATCCTCTGCTGGAGGATCTACGACGCCGAGGAGCTTTCCATGCGATATGAGGAGCTGGCGAGTTCGCTGCCTCCGGCCAGGCGGACGCTGGAGTGCTGCGTGAACCGTCTGCAAACCAGAGGCTTGATTGCGAAAGGCACAGGAGAAACGGACTTTGACGCCCTGTATGATCTGCTCAGCGACTTGTATGTGACGCCGGTGTCCGAGAATACGGCACTGCGTGTGGCGGCTTTCTGCAAGCTGGTGTTTTGCAGCAGGGTATCCGTCCGCAGAGCATGGCAGTTGTTTCGGCGGGACCGCAGGGACGTCCAGGAAGCGCGGGTGATGGCGCTGTCCGGGCAAATCCTCCTGACCACGGCGGAGCTGATCAAATGCGCCGAAGTGGGCGTGGAGGACATCTCCACGGATGAAAAGCTGCTGGACGCCCTATACGCCGATGAGGAAACGACCTCCGACAACATCGCCATGCTGATGCAGGCATCGCCCAGCTGCAAGGACGTGACCGTGGCTGTCGCGAATCTCTATCTGCGCAAGCAGATCGTGCTGGAGCGGGTATAAGTTAGCAGAAAGGTAAAAAGCGCTGGACCAGTGCGGAACACGCCACATTGGTCCAGCGGTCTCTTTCTATTCGAGGATTACTTCAGCCCAAGCTGGTAGGCTTCCTCCTCGGAGAGGGCGCCATCCTTTACCTTCTGCTTTAAGAGCGCCTGCTTTTCCGCAGACGAAAGCTGGGGCGGGCGCTTCAGCTCGGCGATTTGCTGCTCAAGCTCCTTGATTTCACTCTTATGCTTCGCAATCTTTTCCTCCAACGCGGCGATCTTGTCTGCGCGAAGCTGATCTGCGCTGCGGCGAACACGCTTTTTCGTTTCCTCTGCCATCTTGAGACCTCCAACGTAATGATTTGGTATCAAATACCACTATTTGAATCTTAGCATTTGCACAAGGTCATGTCAAGAGTTTGCGTGATGCGAAACAAAGACAGATTGCGTGATGCGAAACAAAGACAGATGGGCTATGCTATTGTATCTGTATGCCATCTTTTAACTTTCTTTCAAGCAAGAAAAAGCGCTGTGAGTTTTGATAGAACACAAAATATTGAAAATGCACGTTGACAAACACAAGATGTTGTGTTAATATAAACTTGTAATTGATCGATAGTGCGTCCTCGCAAGGGGGTTGGCTTAATAGCCTTCCGGCAGAAAGCGGTTGCTTTCCGCATTGCACAAGCTGTGTTGGGTTTGTACTTCAGCACTGGCAGGATTCTGCGCCGTATTGGGCGTCAGGGATATGCCAGTGCTTTTATATATGTATTACGCCGAAAGGCAGAAAGGAGGGATGATGTCCCAGCTTTTTACTGTGGGTCGGGTTCTTACCGATCCGGAGCTGAAGGTCAGCGGTAAGCGGACGCCGTACACGCACTTCACGATCGTAGAGCGTGTGGGGGCGGGAGCACATGCGCACGACCAGTTTTTTCGGGTCTGGGCATGGGGACCGCTGGCAAATCGGCTGATCCAAGCGGGCGTCAGGAAGAGGTCGCTTATCTGGGCGGCGGGGTCTTTGGAGCTGGAGGAATTCAGCAGAAAAGACACCGGACAGCAGGATAAGCAGCTGAGACTTACGCTCACAGACTGGGGTTTTCTGCCCGCCCAGAGACGGCAGGGCGGAGAGCAGCAGTCTGAACCGAACGGACCGGAGACCGCAGATGAACCGCGTGAACGCGCGTCGATCATCTATGGCGACCGGGAGGCACTGCCGGGTCAACCCGGACAGGAAAACGACGCTGTGTGAGCAAACGCACAGCGCCGCGCAAAGAGGCGCTATACTCAATGTTTCAGGAATGGACATGGGTATAGCGCCTCTTTTTTGCGTTTTAGCAGAAAAAAGAAAGGCAGGAAACGAAATGAAAGACACCAGATCACCCTTGTGGAGCAGCATCGGTATTCTCATCGGCGTCGTAATCGGCATTCTGGCAATCACAACCGGGAAGCTGCGGCAGACGCTTCTGATCATCACGATGACCGTTTGGACCGTGTGGTTTGTGGGCAACAGGCTCATTACCCTGCGGCGTCAGGCGATGCAGCGGAAGGAGCGCGAGGCATCGATGGCAGAGAGCGCACGCTGCAATGATTTGCTGCGGAAGCTGCTGGCTCATGTCAACATCCGCGTTTCGGCGGCGCTCCGAAGCGTCTACCCGAACGCAAGCTGGGAGTGGGCGATGGACAATCCTTTGCGCTATGTCGCCGAGGGCGGCATCGGAAGGATTCGCGTCTACAACGTCCCGGACTATGAGTATGCGGATGTGACGCTTGGAAGCGACGCAGCTCTGTCGTGCGCACTGGTCAGGCTCTCATCGGTAGATGGCAGCACACCGCAGAACGATCAACCAGCGCCGAACCCTGCAGAGTGGTTTGACAAGCAGGCGCGGAAAAGTCTGATCGAACTCATGAACGACCTGAACACCCGCGGACACAGCAAGCTGTTCCTCAAGGAGGACGGAACGGTCTGTATCCAGCCGGTACCGGGCGGCGAGCAGATCCCGCAGCGCAAGCTGAATGGATTTCCTGCCCGAGAAGCGTGGCCGAAGCTGGCTGACGTGTTGACGGATGCCGGTCTGGACGCGACGGTTCTGGACGACAGGATCCAGATCGCGTGGTAATACGAGCGAAAAGGAGCAAAGCAAGATGAAAACTGGCAGAAGCATTCAGGAAACCTATCAGGAGATCCTGCGCCAGACAAACGCCAAGGCGGATTATCTGGTGAACACTTCCCGCATCGTCATGGAGACCTGCGGCGGCGAACCCATGCTCCGCGTAACGGATGGTGAAGGCATTGACCTCGTAGAGCCGATGGACATTCGCCCGACGGCGCATACGCAGATCGGAAACTACCTGAGCATCCCGAAGAAATACTACGACAGGATGCAGGCGGAGGAGCCGGAGCTTTTGGCGTACAACGTCAACACCTGGTTCCAGAAGCAGCCGGAGCAGCGCATGATCCGCACCATGGACGGTCACGCCCGCGCGTTTCTCAGCAACCGCTATCGCCGGATCGACAATCTGGACATTGCCAGAACGACGATCCCGATCATCGCGGAGATCCCGGAGGCGCGCTACGAGAGTTGTGAGATCACCGATGACTACCTTTACTTGAAGGTCGTCAATCCCAAGCTCCAGAGCGAGGTGACGCCGGGTGACATTGTTCAGGCCGGCATCGTGATCTCCAACAGCGAGACGGGTCTCGGCGCGGTGTGCATCCAGCCGCTGATCTATCGGCTGGTCTGCTCCAACGGCATGACCGTCAACGCGGCGCGCACCCGCAGAAATCATGTGGGCCGCGTCAGCAGCAGCGACGAGGACTTCTCCATCTACTCGCAGGAGACACTCAAGGCCGATGACACCGCCTTCATGATGAAGATTCAGGACACGGTCCGCGCCGTCGTTGATGAGGCGCGATTTGCCCGTGTCGTGGATCAGATGCGCGAGGCCAAGGGCGTCAAGCTCGACACCAAAAAGATCCCGGATCTTGTCAAGATGACCGGCAACAGCGTCGGTTATACCGAAGCCGAGGGCGACGGTATCCTCCAGTATCTGATCGAGGGCGGCGATTTCTCGCTCTACGGACTGGCGAACGCCGTCACGCGCTACAGTCAGGACGTCACAAGCTATGACCGCGCCTCCCAGCTGGAGGGGATCGGCTACAGTGTGCTCACGATGTCGCCGGAGTTGTTCCGCTCGATGAACCACGTTGTCAACCTGGCTGCGTAAGCGCCGGGCACAAAAATGAAAGAAAGATGAGGTAAACAAAATGAGTACTCAGATCAATGCAATGACCCCCGCGCAGCAGAGCTACGTCCCCTTCGTCATTCCTTCCGCGTCCGGCTACGATGCCGAGCTGATGGAGGACATGGACGGCTTTACCCCGACCTTTGAGCGCATCAAGATCCCGGGCGGCGGTGTGACGCAGTTTGAGATGCCCAGCGACGATCCCAGCCAGCCGAACTACGAGCCGAAGCTGGAGGTTGCGATCCTCTACACCCACGGCAGCAACGCCTACTGGCCCGAGGGCAGCGAGTATGACGACGATACCCCGCCGCTGTGCCAGGCTGCGGACGGCAAGTTCGGCTACGGCGCGCCGGGCGGCGTCTGCCAGACCTGTGCGCTGAACAAGTTCGGCAGTGACAGCCGCGGGACCGGCAAGGCCTGCAAGAATATGCGCACGCTCTATGTGCTCCGCAGCGGCGACCGGATGCCCTTCATCCTGTCGCTTCCGCCTACGAGCATCAAGGCATGGCGCGAGTTCTTCAACAAGACCTTCTGGTATCGCGGTCGGAATGTCTATTCCAGCCTGGTGGAGATCACGCTCAAGCGCAAGTCCAGCAACGGCTTCGACTACGGCGTGGCTTCGTTCCGCGTTCTGCGCGATTTTGAAGGCGAGGAGCTGGAACAGATCACGCGCTACGCGCAGAGCTTCCGCCAGCAGGCGAAGGACAGCGTGGAGCAGCGCAAGGAAATGAACAAGGCGGCAGCGGCGGAGACGGTCGAGCTGGCTGCCGGAGCGATGGAGCTGCCCGACAATGGGGCGCATTTCTCTGTCAGCCCCGGCTTGATCAACGGCGACCTCGCCAAGCTGCCTGCCTGAGAGCGGATCCATGACACCGGAGCAGCGTCCGCCTCCCGCTGTACGCGGGGAACGGTGCGCCTCCGCGCCGACGCTGACCGACGCGCAGAGAGCCTTTGCCGCGGAGCATCACGGCCTGATCTACGCCTTTCTGAACAAGGAACGCTGGCCGGAGGATGATTACTACGATATCGCGGCGTTCGGGTTTCTCCACGCGGTTTTCCGCTATGACAAGCAGCCGGAGCTGAGCCGGTTCAATTTCTCAACGATTGCCTGGGCGAACATGCGGCAAAGCGTCGCTGCCTACCGGCGCAGGGAAACGCGCCGCAGGGAAAGCGAACGCAGGTATGCAGAACTGGCTGCAAAAGCCGCTGACCCGTTTGAGGAGTTCGAGTATACGCTGGTGCTTCATGAGCTGGCCAGAGCCTCGCACGATGGGAAGAAAGAACTGGCGCAGCTGAGGCTGCAGGGGTATTCCATCGCTGAAATCGCGCAAAGGCGTGGAATGAGCGCTTATCGTGTGCGAAGATTGCTGCGGGAGCTGTTTCAAGTTTACCTGAAGTTAAACAAATGAAGGGAGGAAAGACGACATGAACGGCAAAAAGATCACAATTCTGTTTGGGACGCTGCAAAAACCGCTGTCCATTGGATCGAGAGCCGTTATCCGTGTGAATGGACGGACGATGATAACGTCCGCAGTGGTGGCGATCTCGCTCGTCAGCACGCAGCAGATCTCGTTTGAGACCATGAACACCAACTACGCGCTGATGGCGCCTGCGTCCGAGGCTGCGGTCCTGCTGCCCTCAATGGCTGACGCCGCCGCGTAAATTCACACAGGCTGAACGCCTGTGAAAACTGAAAGAGAGCCACAGCCGCCGAAGCGCGGCTGCGGCTCTCTGCGTAAACCGGAGGAAACATGAAAGCGGATATGGAGTTTGTAAGCACCAACGCCCGTGTCCCATTCCGCTGCCAAAAATGCGCGGATTGCTGCCGTCATGTGGATGACGCGCTGATGCTGGAACCGCTGGATATCTTCCGCCTTGCCCAATTTTTCCATGAGCGGGACGGTTCCATCGCGGGGCCGGAGGACGTGTTGGATCGCTATGCGCATCCGGCGATGGTCGAGAGCCTGCCGATCTTCCAGATCAACACCGTTGGCGACGACCATGAATGTGTTTTTCTGAAAGATGGCAAGTGCATCGTCTATGACGCGCGGCCGCAGGTGTGCCGGATGTATCCGTTCGGAACCGCGCCTGGCAGCCGAGGCAAGGACTTCAACTATTACCTTTGTACGGAACGCAAACACCACTTTGGCGTGGGTTCCATACGGGTAAAGGACTGGGTGAACGAAAATCTGTCAAAAGAGGCCAAGGAGTTTTATCGGGCAGAATATGATTTGCTTCCCATGTTGGGCAAAAGAATGCGGGCAATCGGAGAAGACCGGTCCAAGAGGATGCTTTTCTCGCTTCTGTACTACCTCTATTTCGGTTACGATCCGGGAAAGCCATTCCTGCCACAGTACAAAGAAAACATGGCAGCATTGATCAAGCTGCTGGAACAGGAGTGATTGACATGTACGCATTGGAGAAGCGGGAGCGGAATCGCTGGACGCGGTACGCGCTCTGCACACGGCGTTGGCCGTTGGATCAGGTCGTCAAGGGGCTGAAGGATGCCTCAATCTGGCGCGTGATCTATGCGGCGGACGTACATCTGATCGAGCCGCAGCTCAAGCGTGCGGCATAGAAATGGAGGAATCCCATGGACAACAGAATCATGGTGAAAGTGGAGCGCGCGGAGAATTATCTGTACTTTCGCACCATTTGCCGCGCTTACAAAAGCCCGCACGGCTTTGTCATTCCACGAAAGCAACTGCTTGATCTGGAAGACCGTCGAACGGCGGACTGTGAGGACTGCGGATCATTTGCCCAGATGCGGCTGGATCCATCCGACGACGAGTTATCCATTTCGTTCATCTGGCTGAGTGAGTACAGCGACGGTACGTTGAAGGGACGGAAGCAGATTGTCCGGCTCCCTTATTCGACGCTGGCGCAGTTTGCCGCGGAAAGCTATGATCCAAACGGGCAGAACAAGCTGAAGTTGCTCTCCTGCAATCAGGACAAGCGGCCTGCGCTGGTGTTCAAGGGAACGAAAAACCTGCGGTCGGTCATCGCGATCCCGATGCTGCGGCACAAGCTGTTTGCCTGCCTCAATCGGCATTTTCGGTGGCCGAACAGCCGCGAAATCGTGTTTTATAACGATTTTGCGCCGTACAGCTTTTTCTTTCAGGAAACCTTGCCCAACGGCATGAAGGGCATCTGCGGCGGCGTGATCCTGCACGGTTTGGATCAGGGGCGCGCGAAGTCCTACTATTCGGTTCACACCTGAAGGAAATCAATGAGCGTCATCAAAGGCAGAATCGTCGAGCTGCGATTTATCAGAAAGAAAGGAAGAGACCATGAAAAGTACAGTTGACGCAAAGGCGTTTGCTTCGGCAATCAGGAAGATCAGCGCGGCGCTTCGTTCCGCGCCGAACTTCCCGCAGCTGGAGCAGGTGCACGCGGCCTTTACCGAAAAGGGCTGCCGGCTGACCGCGAGCGATCTCAATATGTGGCTTTCAGACGAGATCCCCGCGGAGGGAGATTGCTTTTCCCTTGTTTTCGGCAATACCAAGGCAATCGCCCGAGCCAGCACGCATTTCGCGGGCAAACTCACACTGGAGCTGGATGCGGAGAGCCAGCAGCTGACCATCAGCTGCGGCGGAAAATCCGGCAAATTTGGGACGCTCGACCCGGAGCTTTATCCGGAAGTACCCAGCTTTGAACCGAAGCAGCGTTACCCGATCCGGGTGGATGATCTGTATGACCGCGTCAATGCGGTTTCCTACGCAGCTTGCCAATCCGAAAGCCATCCCATCGCGGCGGGCGTCCGATTCGAGGGCGATCACGTTTGGTGTGTGGACGGTCAGCGGCTGGCGATCCATCAGAGCGGCGCCCTGTCAGTGACGGAATCCTTCATTCTCAAGGCGGAGCCACTGCTGCTTCTGCGTGAGTTCAACAAGTGTCGGGGTGAGTTGGCGGTCGGCGCGGACTATGTGTCTGTCAAGTCCAAAGGCTTGCTTCTGACCGTGCGCCGCATGAAACTTGCTGATTCTCTCAGCATAGAGAAAATCGTGCCGCAGGAAAGCACGGAATCCTACTGGGTGGATCGCAAGGCGTATCTCGATGCGCTGAACTATCTGCGCGATTGCGGCGGCGTCGGGAAAGCAAAAGTCGTTTTCGATGGAAGCCTGCTCCACCTTGATGGGAAAAACGGCAGCTACAGTGTGAAGGTCGAGACCGGTCATGGCTGCTCCGTTGCCTATGCCTACAGTCTCTCCCATATGCGGGAGGCGCTGAAGCAGTTTAACGGCAGACGTCAGGTGCGGATCAACGTGGTCGATGAAAAAACGCCCATCGTCCTGACGGACAACGCCGGAAATACGGCGCTGCTCTTGACGGAGCCGATAGGAACTCCCGAAAAGAAAGCGGCATAAGGAAGGAGGCGACTGTTTGAGCGACACCCGAAAGAGCTGCGGCACTTGCAGATATGCCTATTTTGAGCAGGATCGATCCCGGCACCCAACGATTGGACTGCTGCGGCAGCATTGCTCAAACAGGCAGTATAACTCAGATGCGTACACAGAAAAAATGTATTTGGAGGACCGCGGGCAGTCTTGCTGCCGCTTCTGGGCTCCAATAGAGGGAAAGGAAAGCGATTACGATGAAGAACAATTATTCGATCGAGGAGCGCAACCGCATTGTGGAGGAGTATCTTCCCAGCGTTGAGGCAACGATTCAGCGGAACAGCGCGTTGATCCGTGCAGCTCGGCTTGACCGTGAGGACGTGTATCAGCAGCTGAGTCTGCGGCTGATCCTTGCCGTTGGCGCCTATGATACGGAACAGGGCGGTTTGAAAGGCTTTATCCTCGGACAGCTGCACGATGAGCTGCTGAACTGCGCGAAGCCGCAGGCGCGCTATGGCTTGGTGGACGCACCGGCGGACCTGCGTGGGGACAGCTTTGTCTCGATGGACGCGGGAACCTGCGCGCTTGCCGCGTGACGGGGCGATTGAAAACACGGATAAAGGCTCGGAAGGATATTCCTTCCGGGCTTTTTCCGCTGAAAGGAAGGGAAACAGCATGGATTTGTTGGAAAAATTCAACGCGGTAGAGGTCAAGGCGGCGCAGCGTATCAGTGAGGCGGACAGAGATTTCTGTGAGCGGCACCAGGCCGCCTACGAATCGGCGATTACGTCCTACGAGGAGCTGCTCCGGGTGTACAAGCAGTTGGAGAAATCGCAGAACGACCTTCTTGGCAGTGAGGGCAAAAAGAACTCCTATCTGCTGCCTGAACGTGATGTGAGCATCAGCGAATACGCGGTGAAACAGCACTTGAAGAGCCTGAAAGAGAGCTTCCTCAAGAGCATCGTCAACCATTTCTGCGATACCTACGCGATCTCTCTTTCCTGTTGGGCCATGCAACGCTCGCTCGAAGGGGAAAGCAAGGACGACGCGGAGGAAACCAACGACGGGGATACGATGCCGAAGCCGACTGTTCGGTATGAAGCCATTGTCGAACAGGTCTTCAAGGAGATGGACGGCCGAAGCTTTGAGGAATACGCTATGTACCAGCTCAAAAGCGACGTGCGGAAAGCGGTCGGAACTGCCGGGATATGCTATGAGCGAAAGAAAGCAGTGATTTTCTTCCGCGACTCCTTCTGCTATGCCTCTACCCGATACCAATACAGCTACAACGAGAGGGTGGAGTGGGAGCTGACAGACAAAGCAAAATCCATTCAGAGAGCGCTTGCGCACTTTGAGACCGGAAAGTTTGCCGACTATCCGGGTCCCCTCGGTTCTCTTGTGACGGATGGAAAACTCAGCACAGACCTGCTGGGCTACTACGATTGCGAAAAGCTGGAAGAGATGAAGCTGTACAAGAACGGTCGCATGGATATCCGATTCGCCTCTCCCGCGCTGGCGGCTGAGTTTGAGGAAATATATCTGAAAGCATGAGGGAAGGCTATGAGCTATCAAAAATACGGAAGCTGTGCTGCTCCGACCAACGCGGAGCAGCGGCTGGCGCTCAACCGGAAGGTGATCGACATCATCAACTGCGGCGGTGTGGATGGCATCACCAATGAGGACATCTTCAACGCCTACACCGGCGACGGCGGCCTGCACGGACTGGAACGCAAGGACTACGAGAACTACCACGAATACAGCGAGGCAAAGAAAGAGATCGAGAACGGTCAGTTCTTTACTCCGCCAAACCTCTGTCGACTTGTCATCGAGGCGCTGGCGCCCTCGCAATATGACTTGGTGGCTGATCTCACCTGCGGCAAGGGCGGTTTTTTTAACTTCCTGCCGGCAGAAGAAAATGCATACGGCTGTGAGATCGACACGAAAGCCTATAAGGTGGCGCGCCACCTTTTCCCTGCGGCAAATCTGACGCAGGGCGATATCCGGCATTACAAGCCGGGCGTCCGCTTTGATTATGTCGTGGGCAATCCGCCTTTCAACCTGCGGTGGTACGTTGGTGAGGATGACTATCTTTCCCAGCTCTACTATTGCATCAAGGCCGCGCAGCTTCTCAAGCCTCTCGGAATCCTTGCGCTCATCGTGCCGCAGTCGTTCCTTGCAGACGACTTCCTCGATAAGAAGATGGTCAAACAGATGGAGGAACGGTTCAGCTTTTTGGGACAGATCGGTTTGCCGGACAACGCGTTTGCCGCGCTTGGCGTCGAGAAGTTCCAGACTAAGCTGCAGCTGTGGCAGAAGATCGGTGAAGCGCCCGGATGGGAGGCACACAGATATACGACGGAGCTGCTGTATTCAATCTCGCTTCTGGACGAAGACACCGTTTCAAGCGAGGCGAAAAAGCTCAACGAGCGAGTATTGCTGCTTCCAAAGGCGGATTTGGAGAAGAACAAGTCCCACATTCTGCTGGAGCTGGCCCGCGAGCACGCGGCATCCAAGGGATTTGCCTATGAGACGCAGAAGCTTCTGTATCAGATCAAGGCGCATCCCGCGACCAGAGAACGGTATATGAAGTGCTGCGAGTATGTCCATCGGTTCTACACGCAGGAAAAGCCCGAGGGCATGGATGAAAAGGAATGGAGCCGCGCCAAGCTGACGGAGAAGAAAGTGCTGGCCTATCTGAAAAGGGCGCTGGCACAGCAGGCGAAGAAGCCCGAAAGGGATGTAATTCGGCTTGTCAAGCAGAATGACCAGCTTGTCTACAAGGCGTACAGCAAGAAGGCAAAGCTGGGAATGTCCGACTACATGCGGACGCCGACGCAGATCTACGACGCGGTGTTGGAAGATGAGCCGGAGAAGTACCCGGGCTTCGAGCGATTCCTGCGCAGAAAACGGCAGGAGTATGACAGGCAGAGCCAGCCGTTTTGTGACATGAAGGAGGATGCCGGCATTGCGGAGTTCCTGCGCAGCCTCATCCTTTGGGACGCCGAGAATGAGATGAGCATCCAGCTCAATGACCTGCAGCGTCATGACGTAAATCTGATCCTTCAGAAGCGTTACGGAATGCTGCAGTGGGAGCAAGGCAGCGGCAAGACACTGGCGGCCATCGCGGTCGGAGCGTATCGGATGCTCCATCAGCAGGTGCATACGACCTGGGTGGTCTCCACGGCCATCTCCATCCGCAACAACTGGAACGTCGTGCTGAAAAACTACAGTCTGCCCTTTACCTTCGTGGAGCGGCTCTCCGATCTCGACAAGATCCGGTCGGGCAGCTTTGTGATCCTGACGCTCAACAAGCTGAGTAGCTATCAGGCGAGGATAAAAAAATGGATCAGGGCGCATCATCAGAACATCCAGCTTGTGCTGGATGAGAGCGATGAGATCAGCAATCCGAACACGGTGCGCGCGAAAGCCGCGTTGTCGTGCTTCCGGTGCTGCCGGTATAAGCTGCTGACGACCGGAACCAGCACGCGCAACAACATTTCGGAGTTCGCGCCGCAGCTGGAACTGCTTTACAACAACTCGATCAATATGATCTCATGGTGCCAAAACCTGTACAGCTACGATAAGGATGACGAAGAAGGCCAGCGGCTGGAATGCGACAGCAACGACTACTACGGCAAGCCGATCCCTGCCTATAAGCGCGGGTACTCGCTGTTCTCCAGAAGTCATCTGCCGGAGCGGACGACGGTGTTCGGCATCGGGCTGCGCACACAGGACATCTTTAACGCCGAAGAGCTCAACGAGATCCTTGCCAAGACCGTGATCACGCGCACCTTCGAGGAGGTGTCCGGAAAGGATATTCGGCGGCTGCATCAGGTGCCGCTCCACTTCTCGGAAGATGAACTGGATGCCTACGACGTGGTTTGCCGCGAGTTCCAGCGTATCCAGCGCAACTATTTCGGCTCGACAGGCAATTCCCGCAAGGATGCGATGCTCCGACTGATGCAGCAGATCACGTTGCTGCTTCGGGTCAGCGCCGCGCCGAGCACGCTCAAGGAGTACACAGGCGGCACGCCGGTCAAGGTGATGGCGGCGGTGGATATGGCTGCCCAATGGCCGGACGAGCCGGTGGTGATCGGCATCCGGCACAAGACGGTGCTGGATGTGTATGTGGAGGCGTTCAAGGAGTATCTGCCGGATCGGCCGCTATTTGTGGTGACCGGGCAGACCATCACCTTCGCACAACGCCGCAAGCTGCGCCGGACGCTCCGCGAGAGCGGCAACGGCATCCTGCTCTGCACCCAACAGAGCTTGCCATCCAGCGTGAACTTCGAGTTCGTCAACAAGGTCATCATCCCGGAGCTGCACTACAACAACGCGAGCATGAGTCAGTTCTATATGCGCTTTGTGCGCTATAACTCCACGCAGTACAAGGACATCTATTTCCTGACCTATGCGGGGAGTCTGGAATCCAATCTCATGCAGATGGTGCTGGTGAAGGAGAAGATCAACCTGTTCATGAAGGGACAGGACACGGACCTCGATGAGATCTACGAGAAGTTCGGCGTCGATTTCGATCTGTTCTCGCTGATGATGCGACGCGAGGAGGACGAAAAGGGCAAGTTCCACATTCGCTGGGGCGAGCAAAAGATTGCGTAAGCATTGAGGAAGGGCCATCTCGGTCCTTCCTCAACCTTAATCTGAAAACAGGAAAGGACGGGAAAACACATGAACGGAAGCGGCAGGAAGAAGACACTGGCGGACCTGAAGCGTGACGCGAAGGCCGGAACGATTAGGCTGGAGCTCATTGAGAGGTTCGGCAAGACGGGCGAGGACATTCCGGAGACACTTCGCGGCATCCGGGACGTGGCAAGGGTGAACTCTGTTTCCATCACGCTGCGAAACGAAAAAGGCGCGGAAAGCGAGCTGCGCTTTAGCCGCGCGTCCCTGATCGACTATGGCGCCGAGCGGTTGGCTGTGTACAGAGCGGGACTCCGGGAGTTGACCGATCAGGAGAGAGATGTCCTTGCGGGTGAACAGAAGATTCGTGAGGACTATTCACGGAACAATCCCTACGGCGACCCATACTGGCGGGTCAAAGAATACTACAGGGCTTCACCCTGCCCGTGGATGTATGGGTACGGTGATCCGAAGAACGGAAAGCTGTATCGTCCGCACGAAGACAAGGTGAGCGACCAAGCCGTGAAGGGCGAGCTGATCTTGCTCTATCGCGTTCACGCGGCGTAAGCAATTTGAAATGATTGAAAGGTTGTGAAACTGCTGTGAACATACAAAATAGAACGGTGCCTGAGCCATCTTGTGTCGGCTGCCCAAACAATATCCTCTATGACCGCGTTACCCCTATGAAGGTTAAAGGCGTCACAATGCACTTGGGCGAACGCTTTTGCACGGGCGGGAAACGAGCGAGACGCTTTTCCGGCAGAGATCCGAAGTTCAAGACCCCGCAATGGTGCCCAAAGCGCAAGTCGCCGTGTGAAGTGCGCATATATGATTTCTGCGATTCGACCGCTTGGTATCTTCACGAACGGATTTGCACAGAGCTTGGCAAGGACGTTTCGCCATCCGGCAGACATTATAAGATCGCCATGACGGGTCAAACGAAGCTGTCGCCAAAGGAGTTTTCGGAACGCTGCGAGACAGAAAGTGTTGCGGATCTGATTGGCGGAACCGTGCCACTTCATGGCGTGGTCGAGATCGACGACGGCATCAAGCCTGTGTTTTTTTACAAAACGCAGTCCAGCTTTGAAGTCGTGCTCTTTGACGCGGAGCACGCGGCAAAGAAAGACGGATAAGAATCTGCCACACAACGCAAATGAAGGAGAGCAGTATGAAAATACAGATTTATCCGAAAGAAATGCTTCTGGCGTTATGGAAGCAGAACAAAAAGTGGTATAAAAGCAAGGACGGCACGCCTCCGACTTGCCTGCGCTGCGGAGGGGCCATGCCTGAAGACATTGCGCGGAGCGCCCTCAGCAGATACATCGACGTCGGTGTATGTGAGAAGTGCGGAACATCGGAAGCCGTGTTGGACTGGGACGGGCGGCCTATGCCGCTTCGCGTATGGTACGTGGTGCAGCACGGCATGATCGGTCCCACATCGGATGATGCCGACGCGACTCTCAGCCCGACGTGCAGCTTCCCGGAGGTGTTTCAGCAGCCCCGCCGCGCGGTTTGGGGGCATCCCTCCGGATTCCCCATGAGCGAGCTGTGCTATTTCCGCGCCGATCACGACGGATGGAGATGGCATAACACATGGACAAACTGTCAGGAAAAACCGGAGGACGCGGTTCTGCTCAAAGAGGTGGACGATTTCTGCGGATCCCTGTTTGAACTGCCGGAGTTTCAGAATCTCGGCGCGATGCGGAAGTTCTGCGTGAGTTACGCCGAAAAACCGGATGCCACGCGAAACGATGAGTATAACGTGTATTCTGAGACCGAGCACTTCCACATCTGGCTCCGGCTGGTCACCAGAGAGCGGGACTACAACCTGTACGGTCACTATTTTCTGAAAGACGCTGTGGTGAACGAGCCAGAAGATGCATAATGGCAACGGCCCAGCCCAATGCATGAGGCATTTGGCAATGGATCAAGTAGAATAGATTCAGCGGCTGACTTGTGAGATCGTCTCGCAGACCAGCCGCTGATTTTTGCTCCTATGATGCCAACCATACTTTATATTTATTGCGATGCTCGTCCTTAAAGAACGAACTTCGTTCCATAGGCTTCTGTTCGGTATCCGTTTCCCTCCATATAATTTAAGAACGATACTCGTTCTTTTTGGGAGGGGCTGCTATGGATACGTTTGCATTAGGAACTCATATCAAGGATGCGCGGGAGAAGCTGGGCTTGACGCAGGAGGACCTGGCAGAGATCGTAGGGTACAGCGTCAGCCATGTCAGCGTTCTGGAGCGTGGTGTGAAGGCTCCGCGGCTGGAAGGATTGATTGATATCGCAAACGCGCTCCATGTCGGCTTGGACGAACTGCTCCGGGATGACCTCGCGGTTTCCAACACGATACGGGCTTCGGCCGTATCCGACCGCCTTGCGAAGCTCCCGCCAAAGAAGCAAAGGGCTATCCTCAATGTGATGGAAACCATGCTTGCGGATACCGAGGACGCATAGAGAATCGCTGCCTGTTATGGGCAGCTTTTTTCTTTTTCCCCTTTTTTCGACAAAACTCGACACACTCCTTGTGCTATAGTCAGCCTATAAGAACGATAACCGTTCTTATAGAACTTATTCCGTTTTGAAAGGAGAGCGAAAAATGGACCGAATGAGAGAAGAAATCGCGAGAAACGCCATCAAGCAAGTTGCGCTTGCGCACAACGAAACGTATGAGCAGGTGTATGCAGACATAGAAGAAGCGCTGGCGGCGGGACGCAGCTCGCAGAAGCTGGAAGAACGTGCCGCGTGGAAGGAGATTCCCTGTGAAGGTGATTTTCCAACACCGGAGGAGTTTATCCTATATGCTGTGGAACGGCTTCGTAATGCGCCGTAAGCCACCGCAACGGCAGGATACAGACGGATAGAGTATAGCAGACTACACGTTTTGTTTCAACATTTTGCAACTGAGCTTCGTATTATTTTCGCTTTGCTTGTTGAAAAGGCAGGGATTATCTCCGTATAACAGTAGTAGAAGAGGAGGTATCCAAAATGCTCATTGGAATTGACCACGGCAACCGTCTCATTAAACTTGCGAGACGTGAGCCTTTCACCTGTGGCCTTGTGGAGAGCGATATCGCGCCCTTTGGCGCGGATGTGCTCAAATACAAGGGGAAGTTCTATCAGCTTTCTGACCAGAGGATCCCCTATCATCGGGATAAGACAGAGGACGACCGATATTTCGTGCTGACGCTTTTCGCTATTGCAAAGGAAGTGGAGGCGTCCAGCGTCTATCATCCGGGCGTGATCCCCGTCCAGCTCGCGGTTGGTCTGCCGCCGGCCTACTACGGCGCGCAAAAGCAGGATTTTTTGGCGTATTTTTCAAAACGCGGTACGGTCTCTTTTGCTTTCCACGGAAGGCAGTATACGATACTGATCAGCGAAGTAGCCTGTTTTCCGCAGGCGTATGCCGCCGCCGTGACCATGTATGAAACCTTGTGCGGCATACCGCAGGCGATCATCCTCGATCTTGGAGGCTATACCACAGACTACCTCCGCGTCAAAAACGGCGCTGGAGATTTGACGGTCTGCGACTCTCTGGAAAAGGGCGTGATCCTGTACTACAACAGAGTGCAGTCCAGACTGCGCGCGGAGCACGATCTGTTGCTCTCCGAGGCGGAAATCGACGCCGTCTTGACCGGGAAGCAGGCCGAGTTGCCCCAGCCGGTCGTCGATATCGTGCTCAATCAGGCGCAGGAATACATCACCGATCTTTTGAACACCTTCCGTGAACACCAAATCGAACTGAAGTCGTGTCCCATCATCTTCGTTGGCGGCGGGGCGCAGCTCTTCAAGGGGCAGATCCAGAAGTCCGGCAAGATTGGTAAACCGATCTTCGTGGACGATATTCGCGCGAACGCCTGCGGTTACGAAAAGATGTACGAGCTGAGACGCAAGGGATGGTGAGCGCATGGCGGAGAAGAAGATGCCGGGTCGCTTCACGGTCCAGTTCAATATGGAAGACCCCCAGCAGCGAGAGGCCGCGGCGTTCCTAGAGCGTCAGGGGCGGCGCAAAGCGCAGATCATCACCAACGCGCTGCTACACTATCTGAATTGCGACAGGGCAAGCGCGTCGATGTCCACGGGAACCAGTCAGTTGGAAGCCCGCTTGTCAGAAATTATAAAAGGGTTACTTAACAAAGAATTTGCTTCGAGGGAGAAGATGGAAAATGATTCTGCCCAACCCATTTCAACTATCCCACAGCAGACAATGGATTACTCCAGGATTGAGGAAACACTGTTGGCGTTTGATCAGCAGTAGAGAGCGATAAGAATGAGCCACCTTATGAGCACGGCAGTGAATCCAACTAAGCTGCCGTGCTTTTGCATAACAGAATGAAGCAAATAAATTGTCAAAAGGGCTGACTTGTTTTGTTTTATTTTTCTCTTGATTCATTATCCGTTCTCGTCAATTATCCTCTAATAGCCCATAAAAAGCTACGGAACGGCTGCAATTTTTTTGGTTAGTGGATCCATATTGTTTGCAAGCAAGAATGCGTTGCAATCATCTACACTTTTACCCCTGCAACAACGAATAAAAAAATTATATATCTTGCCCTCATCGTTTAGGGGGATCGTATAAAAAGCAGATTCTAATAACTCTTTGCTATCCCACAAATCGAGTTGTAACCCAATGCATATCGCGAGTACAGCATAAAACGATGGCTTTGTTTCTCCGGTTCTAAAACGTCTGATATGACGATCTGATAAATGGATCCGTTCCCCTAGTTCTATGTCGTTCAATTTTTCCTGCTTCATAAACCCAGACAACATAACAGGAAACGAATCAGCCCTTGTTTTATAATGGCTCTTAAAATTCCCATACATTTCCGCCATTTCCTTGTCTACGGAAAGCTCATTTTCTGCTGGTGTAACAACATGCTTGGTGGAATCTCGTGAATAAGAGAGAGTTAACGTATGATCTACAGGAAGGGGCGGAAGATCTGCTGTTATCGCTATCTTTTCTTCCTCATACAAATATGCTGTGCTATTTCCCGCTCGTTCTTTCAAAGCCTCAGCAACTGTTTCGCTGATTTTGCTTTCTGTTCTCTTGTCCTCTCTTTTTTGACGGATTCTTCGCCACCAATCTCTGAATTTGACAATCAGTATTCCGTTAAAGCGGGTATCATTTGATTCTTCTTTTTCGATTTGGTGATGCGACTTGCCAAATTGATAGCTATCCGACCAATTATCCAGCCAACTATCCTGCACATCATCTATTCTTTTGATTTTCAGCAGATACTTTTCAGGATGCCGATAGACGATTGGTTTCATCCGTACCCGCCTGTCTTTCATTTCAATGGTGTCTTCTGTGCATAGACACATGAAGTTGTCTATAAGAATATATTTCTCAGAATCCACGGCACGGCGAAACGCCGACGATGAGGCATACAGCTCCATAATGTCGGTGTTTGCTAAAGAATATGCTTTCATATTCTCTGTCAGTTTCTCCATGCTTTGCCCCCCCTTATACCAGCTTGGTCGAATCATAATGTGGCATTCTATCAAAAAAACTGTTTCCTGTCGAGTGTTTTGATTACTATTGTTTCTATGGAAATCCAGATAAGGTTTTTTTCTGGCGTCGTGGCGGCAACATATCAACAAACATACAATATATAGAATAGAAACATTGACAAGCACAGCATCTTGCGTTATACTACGATTGTAATTGATTGATAGTGCGTCCTCCTCGGAGGGATGGTCATGCGCCGTCTGGCGGGAAACGTCCTGCATTGCACAAGTTGTGTTGGGTTTGTACTGATTCAACGGGATTTGACGCGCCTTTTGGTGCTCTCCCGTTGCTTTTTTATTTCATAGGGAGTTTCCCTTACCGCGTGAGCGGGAATGACAGAGACTCGTCCTTTGGATGGGTCGCAGGCTGATCGAACAGCCTTGTTGTCATTCCCGCTCTTTTTTGTTGCCCAAATGCCGCAAGGCTTTGAGGATATATGAGAGGAGCGCAGGAATATGAAAAACAAGGCACGCTGGAAGCCGGGCGGTCGAGACAGAACTCCCGCCGGAGCACCGATGATCAACCGCAGCAAAAATCGCAAAAGAAAGGAGACGCGTGAACGCACCGCAAAGGAGGTCAAGGCAGCATGACGGAGGCATATCAGCCCAACGTGCTGGCGGACACCGCAAGTATGTCCCGCGAAGATTGGCTTGCCTGTCGGAAACAGGGCATCGGCGGCAGCGACGTTGCCGCAATGCTGGGGATATCCCCTTTCCGAACCGCGAGAGATCTCTACTATGACAAGCTGGGCATTGCCCCGACAGTCGATGGGGATGCCAACTGGGTTCAGCTGGAGATGGGAAACCTTCTAGAGCCGCTGGTTGCCCGTATCTTCGAGAAGAAGACCGGTCTCAAGGCTTATCAGCGCAAGGCGATGTTCCAGCACCCGCGCTATCCCTGGATGTTGGCCGATCTGGATTATCTGGTCGATCTGCCGGACGGAAAGCCGGCGATCCTGGAAATCAAGACGACAAACTACAACGCGCGCGACAGCTGGTGGTACAACGGGCAGGAGATCGTCCCGCCGTACTACGAAACGCAGGGCAGGCACTACATGGCCGTGATGAACATCGACCGCGTCTACTTCTGCTGTCTTTACGGCAACCGGGAGGACGAGGCCATCATCCGTGTGCTGAACCGGGACCCTTTCTGCGAAGAGGAACTCATCATGCTGGAGGATCTGTTCTGGCACGAGAACGTCCTCGCTCGGAATTCTCCGGACTACACGGAGCGCGGCGACCTTGTCATGGAGAGCCTGAAGCGTCAGCTTGGCCCATGTGAGAAGGATGCCCCGCCTGTGGTGCTCAAGGTGCCTCAGTATCGGCTGATCCAGAGATACGAGGCGCTGCAGGAGGCGAAAAGGCGCTGCGACGCCGACGCCAAGGAAATCGACGAAGAGCTGTCCCGCATCAAAGCAAAGCTCATTGAGGTGATGGGACACAGCAGCTCCGCGACCTACGACACCGGCGACGGCGGCGGATACCTGGTCTCCTACAATCCTGTCCGAAAGGTCGGAATTACAAAGGAGAATCTGGAGCGACTGAAAGCGGTGCACCCGGAAATCTACCGCGAGTACGTCACCACACAGACGAGCAGGCGGTTCAGCATCAAACAGACAAAGCTGGAAGCAGCGTAGTCGGAAAGGTAAGGTGAACAGATGGGTGTCATAGCAGCATTTGACAAGATGCTGTTCTGTAACCAGGCAAGCAAGTATTCCGTCGTGCGGTTCAAAACCGCCGATATGATGATCCCGCAGGGCGCAAGAAGCCCCTACAAGTACAGCGATCACCTGCTCCGCTTCACGGCAGTCGGCTACGGTCTGCCGCAGACAGACAGCGTCCAGGTCGATCTGGACGGGCAGTGGATCGATGGAAAGTACGGCGTACAGCTTCAGGTGGAGCACTGGCACGAAGTCGTGCCGCCGACCATTGACGGCATCCGGGGCTACCTTGCCTCCGGGCTGATCAAAGGCATCGGCCCGAAAACGGCTGACGCCATCGTGGATCGGTTCGGGCTTGCCTCTCTCGACGTGATGGAGAATCACCCGGAGCGTCTGACGGAGATCCGTGGCATCACCACGGAGAAGTTGGACGAGATCCGGAACGGCTACGCCGAGAGCCGCGCCATGCGCGACCTAATGATGGTGCTCGCGCCGTTCAAGGTGACCCCGACGACGGCGCAGAAAATCTACGAGCATTTCGGGCCGGGCGGTGTGGAGCTGCTACGGCAGAGTCCGTATCTGCTCTGCCAAATGCCCGGCTTCGGCTTCAAGCGCGTGGACGCCATCGTGCAAAAATCCGGCGGCGACCTCTTTGACCCGCACAGGGTTCAGGGCGCGGTCTTCTATGCGCTTGAAAAAGCGCGCAGTGAACACGGGCATCTGTACTCCGAAGCAGGAGAACTGATTGCCGCAACCATGCAGCTGCTGAACGAAAAGGTGACGGACGCGACAGAACGCATTCCTGCCGCTCTTATCCAAAAGCAGCTCTGTGAGATGATTACGGCGAACATCGTGGTTTCCAACGGCGGTAACATCTACCTGACGCACGTTTTCACGCAGGAAAGCGAGACGGCAGCCAAAATCGCCGCCATGCTGCTCGACCAGCCTGCTCCGGTCAACCTTGCGCCTGCGATGCAGCAGGTCAAGGCGGCACTGGGGATTCGGCTGTCCAAGCAGCAGACGGAGGGCGTTGAGATGGTGTTTCGGAACAATCTGTCCGTCATCACGGGAGGTCCCGGCACCGGCAAATCCACCGTCCTCAAAGCGGTGGTAGAGGCCTATAAGCTGCTCTATCCCGGAAGGAAGATCGCCCTTGCGGCGCCAACGGGCAAAGCAAGCCGGCGCATGGCGGAGACCACAGGAATCGCCGACGCCCAGACGCTGCACAGCCTTTTGGGGCTGTTCGGAGAAGACGCCGGATGGCAAAAGCAGAAGGAACTGGACGCAGATTTCCTGATCGTGGACGAAAGCTCCATGATCGACATGTGGCTCGCGTACCAGATGTTTGCCCGGCTCAAGGCCGGTACGAAGCTGCTGCTGGTCGGCGACGCCGATCAGCTGGAGAGCGTCGGAGCGGGCAACGTGTTCCAGCAGATCATCGACTGCAGCATCGTCCCTGTCACAGTTCTGGATGAAATCTTCCGTCAGGCGAAGGACAGCCTCATCGCGTACAACGCGAAGTTCATCAAGGAACAGAACACCGCTTTGTACTACGGCACGGACTTCGATTTCATCAAGGGAGAGTCTCAGGAAGAAGTCGCGGAGCTAATCCGCGGCATCTATCGCCGCGAGATCGCGGTCACCGGGATCGATCAGGTGCAGATTTTGACGCCCTTCCGCTCTAACGGAGAGGCGTCCGCCAATCATCTGAACGCGGTCATTCGGGACGAAATCAACCCGCAGAAGGGATCCGTACCCGAAGTGAATTTCGGCGGCAAGGTGTTTCGTCTGCACGACCGCGTGATGCAGACGAAGAACGACTACGACCTCAAAATGCTCGACGCAAAGGGGAACGTGGTCGCCTCCTGCGTATTCAACGGTGAGATCGGAAGGGTCTCGCAGATTGGCTCAGGCTCGCTGACCGTCGATTACGACGGCAGATTTGCAACCTATCCCTTCGAGCTTCTGAACGAGCTGGAGCTTTCCTACGCCATGACGGTCCACAAATCGCAAGGAAGTGAGTACGACACTGTGATTATCCCGCTGCTGTCGGCGCACAGCATCCTGCTCACGCGCAACCTGATCTACACGGCAGTCACGCGCGCCAAGCGCCGCGTGCTGCTGGTAGGCGAGAAACGAGCGCTTTTTATGGCTGTGAAGAAAAGCGGCAAGGGCAAGCGCAACACGCTGCTTGGCACTCGCATCAAGCGCAGTTATGAGTCTAACAAGGCAAACATCCAAAAAGCCAGTTAAAAATTAGAAAGGAGCAAGCAAAATGAACGGTCTGGCAAACACGATCATCGGCACGGTCCCCGCGGCGCAGGAACTGCGCAAGGTCAAGGGCTTCGACCCCTTGAAGTATCTTCACAAGGCAATGACGGCAGACGGCGGCGAAGTCCTGACGCTGGAGCTTCGCTACAAGAAGCTCTGGTTCCGGCTCGCCTGTCCCAACGGGCGTATGCTTCTCAAGCCCCTGCAGCTGACGGAACAGCTCGCCATCTTTGAGGCGATGGTCTTCCAGAGCAGGGACGAGCAGGAGCCGCTTGCCCGGATCACCTCGACGGCAACGCGCAGCGAGTCTCCGGATGGCCACTATGTGGAAGCAGCTCAGGACAGGGCACTGGACGAGGCGCTGGAAAACGCCGGATTCGGCATCCAGCTCTGCGATTTCGTCAAGAACGCCGGGCGCGTGGGGTTTGGATCCGCGGTGACGCCGCCTCAGCCGGGCGACGCTGAAACCGATACGGAGTCCCT